>Ga0209816_1002053_pt1 | contig 14538 bp, 14 predicted proteins | sample CoawatmetaG01DNA_FD_187509 | JGI IMG/M metagenome (GOLD analysis project Ga0209816, IMG submission 187509) | Marine microbial communities from the West Antarctic Peninsula - Coastal water metaG017-DNA (SPAdes) (version 2) | ecosystem: Environmental > Aquatic > Marine > Coastal ... | reverse complement strand
ATTAAATTAATGCTCTTCAGGAGATTATATGCAATCACCGGTAACATAACATTTAGTTGAAAGTTTCCTGATTGAGCTCCAATAGATAGGCTGACATCATTACCTATGACATCTGCACAAGCCATGGCAACGGCCTCTGGCACGACTGGGTTAACCTTGCCCGGCATAATACTGCTTCCAGGCTGCAAAGCCTCCAGCTCGATTTCGCCTAAGCCAGTCAAGGGACCGCTATTCATCCATCTAAGATCGTTAGAAATTTTCATCAAAACTAAGCTAAGATTTTTTACGCTAGAGGATAGTTGGGCAGCTGCATCCTGCGAGCTTATCGATTTGTAGTAATTTGTAGAAGTCTTCACATCCAGTTTAGATATTTTTTTAATCTCACTGGCAAATACCTTTCCAAAGTCCTTGTGTGCATTGATGCCTGTTCCAATTGCTGTGCCACCTTGAGGTAGTTGCGAAAGTTCTTTTAATGCTTCTAAAATTGACTTACGCGCAGATAGCAACTGCGCACTCCAACCAGAGAGTTCTTGAGAAAAATCAATTGGCATAGCATCCATTAAATGAGTTCTCCCTGTTTTAACCTTTCCTTTGAGTGATAGAGATTTTTTATCAACTGTTTTAATAAGATTGTCCAAGGCTGGCATTAACAATCTGTTGGTATCAAGAAGAGCTGAGATACATATTGCAGTAGGAATAACATCATTGCTGCTTTGGCTCATGTTGACATGATCATTTGGGTTGATTTTAATTCGCGCTTTCTTGGATGCTAGATTAGCAATCACCTCATTTGCATTCATATTAGTACTGGTTCCTGAACCAGTTTGAAAGATATCTAGTGGGAATTGTGCATCATACTTTCCTGATATAACTTCTTTAGAGGCCAGTTTGATTGAGTTAGCCTTTCTAGGCTCTAGTAACTTTAGTTTTTGGTTAGCAGATGCAGCAGAGAATTTGATAAGTCCTAAAGCTTCAATAAAACTTCTGCCAAACGGAAAGGCAAACATAATTCCACTAATTTTAAAATTTTCTAATGCACGTTGAGTTTGAGCTCCCCACAGAGCATCTGCAGGCACTTTAACCTCACCCATGGTGTCTTTTTCAATTCTATATTTCATATTCACTCCGTTATTGGGTAAACTATTTTACACTTTAAGGAATTCATTATGGCAAAAGTTGTACCAATTAGCATAGATATTAGTCAAGGCAGGCTTCCAGAGAAGCCAAAAGGCATTGAGATGGTCGAATGCACGACAATCGAAGAGACTAGAAGAGATCAATTACAAAGATTAACCGCAGGCTTTAGATTATTTTCTTATTTTGGATTTGATGAGGGGCTTGCTGGTCATATTACATTAAGAGATCCAGAATTTAGTGATCATTTTTGGGTAAACCCATTAGGAGTGCACTTTAGCCAGATCAAAGTATCTGATTTATTGCTCGTTAACCATGATGGAGAAGTTGTGCAAGGAGATAGGCCGCTAAATGTTGCAGCATTTGCTATACATTCTAGACTTCATAAAGCACGGCCAGATGTTAATGCTGCCGCTCATTCTCATTCAATGTATGGAAAAACTTTTTCAACTTTTGGAAAATTACTTGATCCAATTTCTCAAGATTCTTGTGCTTTTTATGAAAGGCAGGCTATACACAATCATTTTTCCGGAGTGGTTGAAGAAACCGAGGAGGGCGATAAAATTGCAAGTGCTTTGGGCGATAAAACCGTTCTATTTTTGCAAAATCATGGAATCTTATCTACAGGCCCATCGATTGATATTGCTCTTTGGTACTATTTTTCTTTAGAAAGATGTTGCCAGTCACAGTTAATGGCTGATGCAGCTGGACAAACCACTTTAATTCCTCATGAAACAGCAATCAAAACACGTGAGTTCATAGCAAATGATCTTGCTGCTTGGGCAAGTTTTCAGCCTCTGTTCGATATGATTACTCAGAAAGAACCTGGTTTACTAGATTAAATTAATTACCAATAATTGCCTTAGTTTCCAAGCATTCGTGTATGCCTGCCAAGCCATGTTCTCGTCCATTACCTGATGTTTTAAAGCCACCAAATGGTGCTGCAGGACCTCTGCTACCACCATTAATGGTAATCTGACCAGCGCGAATTTTTCTAGCCACGGCTTTTGCATGATCTTCATCCCCTGATTGAACATATCCCGCTAACCCGTAAGGCGTATCATTAGCAATTTCTACCGCCTCTTCCTCCGATTCATATTTTAAAATACATAATACTGGTCCAAAAATTTCTTCTCTGGCAATGGTCATGTCATTAGTTACGTTGCCAAAAATAGTTGGCTTAACAAAATAGCCTTCTGTCAAACCATCAGGCTTGCCTGGACCACCAGCAACAAGAGTTGCACCTTCATCAATACCAATTTGAATCATTCTTTGGACTTTCTCGTATTGCGTTTTATTAGATATAGGACCAATTCTTACCCCCTCCATTTCAGGAGAACCAACTACTGTTGCATTGGCTGCAGCTGCTGCTGCCTTAAGAGCAGTTTCATAGTGTTGAGAGGACACAAGCATCCTAGTAGGCGCATTACATGATTGTCCAGTGTTCATAAAGCAATGATTGGCTCCTGCGGTCACAGCTTTTTCTATATCAGCATCATCTAAAACAATGTTTGCTGATTTGCCACCTAATTCTTGAGAAACTCTTTTTACTGTTGGAGCTGATGCAATTGCAACTGCAACGCCTGCTCGAGTTGAGCCTGTGAAATGCATCATATTAATATCTGGATGTTCAGATAATGCAGCGCCAACAATAGGACCCATGCCATTAACTAAGTTGAATACACCCGCTGGTACCTTTGCATCGTGCAAAATTTCAGCAAAAATAATTCCGCATAAAGGAGTTATTTCACTTGGCTTTAAAACCATTGTGCAGCCAGCAGCAATAGCAGAAGCAACTTTCGTACACATTTGATTCATTGGCCAGTTCCAAGGTGTAATCATGCCAATAACACCAATAGGCTCTTTCCTAATTAAATAATTATTTTCTGTGCCTTCAAATTCAAAAGATTTTAAGACCTGTAATGTATCTTTAAAATGTGAAAGTCCAGCTGTAACTTGTGCCATTTGTGAAAGCCATAAAGGTGCTCCCATTTCATTGGAGATAGTTTGAGCTAGTTCCTCAGAGCGCTTTTCATATTCAGTAATAATATCTTCAATAATTTTAATTCTGTCTTCCTTGCTTGAAAAGCCAAAGGAGGTAAATGCATCACTAGCTGCGGAAACAGCAACGTCAACATCATCTTTGGTCCCGGCAGCAATACTACCTATGACAGATTCATCGGAGGGATTGATCACCTCTATAGTCTCGGAACCCATAGGGCTAACCCATGATCCATTAATATAAAACTTTGATTGATTTTCCATCATGCTGACTTCCATTTAAATTGAAGTCGAATTATACATAATGACTGCATTTATAAACAGCGCTTATTTAAGATATTGGATTAGCTTATATTGCTATTTTTTTTATGATTCAAAATTTTTTTTTAAGCAGCAGACTTAATAATATTAGACAAGTCGACAGGATCCTCAAAAAAAGGAAAGTGCCCAGCATTATCTATTTTATATATCTTGGAAGATAGATTCCTAGCAAAAACTTCTGCTTGATCAGGATCAATCAACCTATCTTTCCCTCCTAGGATAATATTCACTGGGATTCCTATTTGTGAAAATAACTCTTCATTGGGTTGATAATTCCTACAAGCCGTTAAATCATCAAACATAACCTGATTAGTATTGGAGGGAAAAGTATTTTTGATGCCTATTAAATTTTTAGATAAGCCGTATTTAATAATAAAGTCAGCTGCAAAACTATTACCTTTATGTGCTAATTCAATCAGCGAGCTAGAAACCATCATTGGTGCAATGCTGTTTAGAAGTATCAAAGATTTTGCAGGAAAGTTTTTACCAAGAATTAAATCTAATGCAATCAATCCTCCCATACTGTAGCCGCAGATGGTCAGATTAGATATCTTAAAATCCATCAAAGCTTCGATCAAGAAACCGCTGTAGTCTTCAATTTTATTTTTTGAAGAGTCTTGAGTCTTGCCATGCCCAGGTAAGTCTATGACCAAAGGAGGGTTAAATTCATCATCTTGCAGATTCAAGGCACGAACAAATTTATGGTCCATGCCAGCTCCAGCTATAAATAGCACCGACTTTTTATTTAATTCGATTGATTCAAAATTATGAAAGTAAGTTTTTATATTATTGATTTCTTTATACATCTATATTTTGTTTATTATTCTTAAATATGTCTATTGCTCTTTGCCTAGATATTTTAAGGTCAACAATAGGCTTTGGATAGTCTGATTTTGTAAAAAGATCATATTCTGGCAGATGAATTTCTTTTGGTGAAAGATGTTCCAGCTCTGGAACAAAAGATTTAATAAATAATCCCTCTGGATCAAAATTCTGAGATTGAGTCACTGGATTAAAAATCCTAAAATATGGAGCTGCATCCGTTCCAGTTGAGGCGCTCCACTGCCATCCTCCATTATTAGAGGCAAAGTCTCCATCAATTAAGTTTTGCATAAAGTATTGCTCTCCTAATCTCCAATCATGCAGCAAATTCTTTGAGAAAAACATTGCAACAACCATCCTAAGACGGTTATGCATCCAACCCTCATTTAATAACTGTCTCATTGCTGCATCAATTAAAGGAAAGCCTGTATTACCTGTCTTCCATGCCTCCAGCTCATCATTATTGTGTCTCCAGCTAATCCCCTCTGTTGCAAGATTGAAGGGTCTATTTTTACTTACATGAGGGAACGAATGCATAATATTTCTATAAAACTCCCTCCAAACAATCTCATCAATCCATTTGCAAATTCCCGTATTACCAGATGTGAACTCAAATTGATTTAATTTTAATGCCTCTAAAATGCATCTTCTGGGTGAGACAATCCCTAGAGCAAGATATGCTGAAATCCTACTGGTACCATCCAAAATAGGTATATTTCTTGATTCACTGTATTCCATAACCTTGTTATCTAAAAAGGCTTGTAATCTCTGAAGGGCCTCAGCCTCTCCCGCAGGCCAAAGTTTCATGCTTACGTTATGAAATTTTTTAAACTTTAATAATGATAGATTGCTTTGGATAGAGGTTTCTTTTGCAGGCACCTTGGGAGAATCAAGGTCCAAGAAATCCATGGAAAAATTTTCGACCCACCTTCTTTTAAAGGGAGTAAATACAGAAAATGGCTTGCCTTGCCCAGTTTTAAGAAATCCAGGCTCGTAAATGACTTGATCATGATAACTAGATACAGAAATACCTTCCTGAACTATCGCTTTAGAGGCAAGAGCATCTCTTTCAGATTCATTGAAACCAAATTCATTGTTCCAAAAGATGTGGTGGATTTTATATTGCTTTAAGAATGAGCATAAATCTTTTGGGATAGAGCTGTAAGTGTCTGAGTTGATCGCAATCAAAGGGATATTTAAACGTGCAAGCGATTGTTCTAGATCCTGTAAATTATTAAGTAAGAACTCGTGTTTAATGTTTGATTCATTGTGAAGATTCCATTGAGCGGCAGAAAAAATATAGACTCCGATCACTTCTTCGCAATGGCTTAATGCATTTGTTAAAGCAGGATTATCATCCAGCCTCAAATCAGATCTAAACCAAATTGCTCCTCTTACCAATTTATCCTCTCAATCAATTTATTTTTAAGCTTTGCTAAATGCTCTTCTACATTCTTTGTCGTATTAATTTTTTCTTTCAAAGAAAATTTCTTGATTGACTGTCTGGTAATAAAACCTAAATCTACATACTTTGTAATGTGCTGCTGATATCTTAAAGGAGAATTAATAGTAGATGGATAAAGGGTGGTAACAGGTTGGCCGCTGCTTATAGATTCAGAAATCATCATGGCACTATCCTCTGTCACAAATATATTTTTTGCTGAACCCAAAAGAGCATCTAATTTAAAATCTTTGTCCCCAGAATGAAACCAAGCTGAATAGTCAATAGGGATATTAGATAATTGAGAGCGCAATTTTTTTTCAACTCTTGGATCGCTTCTTCTGGAGGTAACAATTGAGATTGGTAGCTTGGTAACTGCATGCATGAATTGTATTCCTGTAACCAAAGACTCCCATTCATGCTCTTTATATGAATAGCCTATCCCCTCTCCACCAATTAAAAACAGAATATGCTCTTTTAGGCCTTGCTCTATTGAGCTGCGCACACAGCTTTCTGGCGAATAAAGATTAGGGGTCAAAGAAGCAACAATATTAGACGGATCGTTAAAGTACCTTTCTACTGTAACCAAGGCACTAAATAAGCCTGAATTCATTCCCCTTGGAGAGCCAAGTTGAATAGCTGGTATGTTACTCAGAAGACTTTTGGCAGCTGCATATGGAGCAGTTTTTCCGCCTGCGGCAATAATTAAGTCACAGTTTTTTAGATCAAGAGGTGCATAAAAAGATGTAACAATTTTTGCTGACGCTCTATTAGGTTTTTTAAGAAGTAATTTAGCAATAATTGTAAATAATGCCCTTAAAAAAGAGATTTTAAATACCATTTCATGCAGCTCAATATTTACAGGATAAGATTGAGCTAGAAGAACTGCCACACCTTTAGATTGATTGACGTGTCCCGGAATTCCATCACTAATAATTGTTATATGTTTCATAATCTTATAAATATTTATCTCTATAGGAGCTTACCAAAGAGTCATCTGCCATCATTTGCTCTGCTTTATCAATGTCTGCTGGATTATCGACACCAAGTATGGGTGATGATGACATGACAGCTAAAATATCATAATCATTTTCTATTAGTCTCATCATATCAATAGACTCAAGCTCTTCTAAAGGTGTTGGTTTTAGTTTTGTATATTCGGAGAGTGCAGCGTGAGTAAACCCGATCATGCCCAGTTGCCTCATTGCCTGAGTGCTTCGATAGGGAACATGGGCTCTAGTAAAAAATATTATTTTAGACTCAAGGGATATAATCGCTTTAACAACATTTTGATTGCCTAAATCATCATCATCAATTAAGTAAACTAAGTTAACTATCTCAAAATTATTTCCATGAAATGCTGAGCTTAAGTTTCTGATATCCTCAGGAAAAATTTGTGGCTCATCTCCCTGAAGTAATAAAATATATTCATAATTCTCTCCTTGCTCACTTAATATCTTCAGTGTTTCTTGGGCGCGCTCAGTAGCCCTTTCGTGGGCATGGCTTGTGCGAACAGAAGGGATATTATATTGACTTGCCCAATCCATAATTTCTTGATCTGGAGTGGCTATAACTAATTTATCGCATGCTTTAGATAGCAATGCTCTCTCATAGCAATGGGCTAACATAGGAATTCCAAATATCTCTTTGAGAGGCTTGCCTGGAAATCTAGAGGATGCCATTCTAGCGGGAATAACACCAAGAGTTTTTTTCATCTACTCTGTAAATGGAAGTCTTGCAGATAAATCTAACATTCGAATATCAACACTAAAGGCAATCATGTCATAGCCTTTCTTATGAAGTACTTCAATTTGCTTTGGTTGAGGTTCCACTAGGTGGTACCCACATTTAATTTGATATTTTTTTGCTACATTTAAAATAATCTCTTCAGCATCTAGGAATTTAGCAGAATTAAAGTCACCAGGGCTCCCCAAAGATGCTGATAGATCATATGGACCAATAAAATATCCATTTATATCTTGGGATAAAATCGAATCAATATTTTCTATTCCATCTACTGATTCAATCTGAGCATAAATTTCAATATGCTTGGAGGTTTTATTAATATATTCAATTTTTGCTTTTTCCTCTCCATATCCCTGAGCGCGAGCGAGACCCATGCCTCTATTTCCTACTGGGGGGTAATGACAGGCATTAATAATACTTTCAATCTGCTGTTGCGATTCGATCATGGGTGCTAGTATTCCTTTTGCCCCAGCATCAAGCACTCTTTTAATCTGAGAGGGGCTATGGCCTGAAAGCCTCACAAAAGGCTTTGACCCAGCTAGATCAATAACTCTTATAAGATTTTCAGCCTGATGAATATTAATGGCGCTATGTTCCAGATCAATTACCACCCACTCATAGCCTGCCCTAGCAAATATTTCGGCTACTGACTCATTAGGCAAGCTTAGCCATGTTCCGATTGAATAATTATTCATAAATACCTCTCTTAGCTAAAAATTCTATTATTATCTAATCCAGCTATTGCTGCCAAACCCATTGCATATATGCCTTCATTAGTAAGGCTCGAGCGATGAGAGGTACCAAAGAAATTTGGTAGATTAAAAAGAGGGTTTTCCAGAGCGGGCTCTATTGCATAAACATCAAAGGCAGCAAAAGCATTTAAGTTTTTTGACAAAAAAAGGTGTAAATCTTTTTCATTAATAATTTTTCCTCTGGCAGTATTGATAATAGATACAGATTCTTTTACATGGCTTAGATCAGTTGCACTAATAATATTTTCAGTTTTTGTGGATAGCGGCAGATGAATACTTAAAATGTCTGCCTTGCTTAAAACCATTGAAAATTCTTCTTGATGAAGCAAGTCTTGATTAAGTTTGAGATCATCGCATAAGGTTTTTAACTCTTGAGCATCAAATATTTTCTCGTCAAAAAAAACTATCTTGCAATTAAATGGCTGAAGCAAGGTTGCAAATTTTTGACCGATATTACCAAAACCTAGCAATCCTATGGTTTTACCAAATAACTCTGATCCTTTCTCTTGAGACCACTTACCTTGTGTAATTTCTTCATGATTTCTATGGATTTTTCTTAAAGCAATCAAAGTAAGCGTCAATGCTAATTCTGCAACACTCTGCTTATTAACCCCAGGAATAAATCCAATCATGACTCCTTTTGATGACATGGCATCTAAATCTAAGTTATTTAATCCAACACCATACTTGCTGATAACTTTAAGTTTTGGTAGCTGAGCCAAGAGTTCACTTGAAATCTCCTCAATGCCAATAATTGCTTTGTCTGCAGGACTTAAAAAATTCAACAGCTCTAGGCCCTCGAGAGTTTTTCCTGTTTCATTTAGAATAATATTAGTATATTTTTTTTTCAATACGCTAATTAACTCTGAATTTTTAGAAAATGATCGAGATGCAACTGCAATAGTTTCTGAAGAGTTCATATTATTCGTCTAGGGTGAGATTAGTAAATTTTGCATCTACCCTGTAATCATTATGGATGTTACTTATATAGGCCTTGCCGCCAGCTGCATTCACAATTGCTGCGCCAGCTGCAATATCCCATAAAAAAATTCCATTTTCTTTATAAGTTTCAGCTTTTCCTGAGGCCACATAAACGGCAGCCATTGCTGCAGAACCAATCATCCTAACTTTTTTCCAATGCTGAAAATCTTCTATCATATTTTGAAACTCAGCATCTGTGTAATTTGTTTTCGCTGGGATTCCTGTAACAAGAGTTGATTGGTTCTTTTCGTAGTAATTTGAAACAGTAATTTCTTTATTATTTAAAAATGCTTTAGATTGCTGATGCCCATGATATAAATCATCATGATTAAAATCATAAATTACCCCAAGAATAGGTGTGAAATTTTGCATCAAAGCAATTGAGACACAGCTGATTGGTATATTTCTTAAAAAATTAGATGTTCCATCGAGCGGATCTACAACCCAATAAAATTCCCCTAGGCCATCACTAGATCCCGTCTCCTCTCCTAAGATTGAAAATGAGCTGCTGCCACTGATGCTCTCCTTGATAATTTTTTCTGTGTCGATATCTAACTGCAGCTTAAGATCCCTGCCTTCATTTAAAAGAATTTCTAAGTCTTTCCCCTGATTTGCCAAAAGATACTTTCCGCCTGCTAGGGCTGCAGATTTAGCAATCTCAAGACATAAATCCAATTTAAGCATTTAAAAACTTCTCTCTAAAGTAGGATCCAATCAAACCACAAACTACCATATGCAAATCCTCCGCTGGACCATACTCACCAACTTTTGTTGGCACATGAATATTTAGGTCACAATTTTTTTTAAGGTAGCCGCCATCAAATGCTGTTAAGCCAACAATATAAATATTGTTTTGTTTTGCATATTCAATTGCCTTTATAAGATTCTGAGAATTGCCAGATGCGGAAATACAGACAATGGTATCTCCAGGTTTTGCTAAGGTTTGCAGTTGCTGAAGAAAAATATTTTCATACCCATCATCATTTGCAATAGCAGTAATGACTGCCTGATTGTCACACAAGCTAATTGCTCTAAATGGCTTATCAAATTGCCTGCTACCCAGGGAGACATCGTTTACGAAATGAGTAGCTGTAGATGCACTCCCTCCATTTCCTAAAAAAAAAGTTGTACTCCCTGCATCCCTAGAATCTAAAAGCAGGTCTGCAAACTGAGCAATCACTCCTCTGTCTAACTGAGCTATTAAGCTTGAAAGGTATTCTAAGTACTTTTCAGAAAAATCTTTTGAAATTGTCATATTTATTCCTTTGTTTGCTTGTAATATTTTTCTTTCCAAATTGGATCAGCTCTGTAGATGGCTTCAATTAACTCCATGGTTGAAATGGCATCATCAATGTTGCCGCGTTCAATAGATGAATTGCTTTCTAAAGAATTTGCAAAATATTTTATCTCATTATCCCATGAAACATCTTCATTATATTTCGATGTAGATTCTCTAGGTATTCCTTTGTCTGTTTCGGGATCAGAGGTAACCACTGTCAATGTCTCATCTCCATAGCTTTTAGAGCCTGTAAGCAAGCCACCAAGAATTAGAGATCCTTTCTCAAGAGTTATCTCTAAATTAAAAACATGTCGCCATTGTGTCGCTGAAGAATGTAGTTGAGCAACCATGCCTTTGGGTGACTTCATCAGAACATAAGCATTATCCTCCACATCAAAATTCCAAAATGCATTATCTATGAACGAGAAAATTTGTGAAAAGTTCTCGCCCGAAAGATATCTAATCAAATCAAGCATATGTATGCCCTGATCCAGTAATATTCCACCACCAGCTGCCTCTCTACTAGTCCGCCAGTCTGTTTGATTGAAGCTAATCATTTGAGATTTACCATAAACCCCTTTCATATTAATCACTTCTCCCAATGAGTGGGCATCTATTATTAACTTTGCTTCTTCTACTGAAGAATGGAATCTATGATTAAATCCATACATTAATTTTAGATGAGGGTTCTTTAAAGATTCTTCTTTTACTGGAAGCAGTTCAGCATGCGATCTTGCGGGAGGTTTTTCACAAAACACATGGAGTCCTTTTTGCAGACTAAGATATGTAGCTTCAGCCGCAAATTGATTGGGTAGACTAATAAATATAATATCAATATCTGCATCAGAAATTAAAGACTTATAGTCGTTAAAAATTTTTAATCCTAAAGGGATTTTACGGCAAGCATCCTCATTGGATTCAGAAATTGAAGTAACTTGAAATGAAGTATTGGACTCAATTGATTGATGTCGCGTTTTCCCAACTACTCCGTAACCTGCAATACCTACTTTCATAAACTTCTAAGTCGCTATTGAGTATGAGTAATACGATAAATTACGTTCGCCTTATCATCAGAAATTAGAAGGCTCCCATCCATTAAAACAAAAGGAGCTGATGGTCTTCCAATGACTGTCTGCCCTTGCAACCAACCAGTGATGAAGTCTTCAACCTCAACCACTGCTCCGCTCTGATTTAAGATTACTCGTAAAACCTTATACCCAACTTTAGCAGATCGATTCCATGATCCATGAAGTGTAATGAAAAGATTATTTTTAAATTCTGCTGGAAATTGTGAATGGTTGTAAAATGCAATTCCAGTAGGTGCGACATGCGCGCCTAGTTCTAAAATAGGATCTACATAATCATAGCCTGAATCAATATCTCCATATTCTGGATCCTTAATGGCCATGGCGTGCTGAAATGGGAAGCCATAAAACAAGCCATCTTTATCAACTCTATTTAATTCACATGAAGGGCTATCATCGCCGAGCCAGTCTCGTCCATTATCAGTAAAATAAAGTTTACTAGTATCGGGATGAAAATCGAATCCAACACTGTTTCTTACGCCTTTAGCTACATACTCCCAACCATCTCTACCCAACCTGATAATAGATGCATGCTGAGGATTTTCTGAAAGGCAAATATTGCAAGGAGCGCCAACATTAGTATAAATCTCTCCATCAGAATTATGTTTAAGCCATTTCCACCCATGCCATGTGTCGTCGGGAAGGTTGTCTGTTACTAAAATTTTTTCTGGGAGTCCGGAACTATTATTCCGTAACCAGGTTTCAATATTTTTAATTTTCCATATTTTACTAATTTCAGAAAAATACAGATCTCCTTCAAAAATACTCACACCTGTGGAGTATGTTAAATCATCTGCAACCACTCTTTTAGAATCAACCTTTCCATTATTATCTGAGTCAACTAATGCTAATATCTGTCCGCTCCTTTGCCCAAGAAATATAGTGCCATTTATTCCTTCAGCCATTTGCCTGGGAGAGTCTAAATCCTCAGCAAAAATTGATATAACAAAACCTCTCTGTATTTTTAAATTTGATAAATCTAGAGCATGGGTTTGCAATGCAAGGGTTGAAATTGTCAAGTAAATAAATGTAAATATGTTTCTCATTTGCACCCGAGAGAATGAAAGTCAGTTAAAATTAGATATATGTTATTCAGTATAGCAGCCACCCTATTATTTTTAAGCTTTTTTGCTTCCATCGTATTTACAGGATTTCTAAGAAATCTTGCCAAAGCAAATAATTTACTAATTGATATTCCAAATAAGAGTCGTAAGTTTCATTTTAGACCTACTCCTCTTATTGGAGGTCTTAGCATCCATGCTGCAATGCTTTTTTCATCAATAATAATGTTATTTTTAGTTGACTATAAATATGATTTTCAAGTTGAAAGGTTTAATTTCATGCAGCCGATTGAAAATCAAAAGGTATCGGAAACACGATATTCTACGCAACTATCTATTCGGGATGATGAGGGTCAAGATCTAGAAAATTATAGGATTAGCCTCAAAGCACAAGAAGGTTCTCCGACAGAATCTCGCTCATATGATGTAAGAATAGACTCTCAGAAAGATCAATTAAAAATAATTCAATTAGAACAAGATACATTTCAAGTTCTTCTACCAGGTGGAGGCTCTAAATCATTTAGAGCAACAGAATCGGGTATTGTTGAAATTGGAGCACAAGGAGAGGCATTAAGTCAGCCGATAAACGTAAGCAATCAATCTGCAAATTTCTACTCATTTTCATCATTTACTTTAGCTTTTATTTTTATAGCTATGCTTTTACAGGCATTTACCTTGCTTGATGACGCATTTGGTATGCAGCCATGGAAAAGACTGCTAGCTCAGGCAAGCGCTTGCTTGGCATTAATTCTGTTTGGTAATACTTTTATAGGGTCACTTCAAATATCTATGCTTGGGGCGAACTTAGAACTTGGGAATTGGGGAATACCCTTTACTATTTTTGCAGTTGTTGGGGTTGTTAACGCGTTTAATATGATAGACGGGATTAATGGTCTATGTGCTAGCTTTGCATTAATTGCAATGGGTGCTCTTCAAGTAGCATCAGGTTATAGCGTTTCTAATTACTCGCTAGTTATTGCCATGGGAAGTATCCTGGGATTTCTACTATATAACTTAGGATTTCTAGGCACTAAAAGAAGGGTATTTTTAGGTGATAATGGCTCAACTTTTTTAGGTTTTTTAGTGGCATGGACTTGTATTAACTACTCGCAAACAGAAATGGGCTTGATCAAACCTGTAACTTGTTTATGGTTAGTTGCCATTCCATTACTGGACTGCATTGGTGTAATGACTGGGAGAATAATTCAAGGCATTGTTCCCTCCAGCCCAGGCAGAGATCATATTCATCACAAACTCCAAGCTTTCACGGGAAGTTCATTTAAAACTTTATTCTTTTTAATTGGGCTAGGAATATTTTTTGCAGCAATAGGTATTGCAATTGAAAAATCTTCCATTTCATCTGAAATATCATTGATATTATTTATTGTATTTGCAGCATGCTACTATTCTGCTGCTCATATACTAGGAAAATTAAATCTCAAAAAATTATAAGTAAATGTTTAAAAAATTATTTTCAAAGCAGCAGTCCATTGAACAGATTAGCTTGCCTGAGGTAGACGTTGCCTTGAGGTTAATGTTTGAAATGGCAATGATCGATGGAAAACTCGACAAGGCTGAACTTGAGCTTATAAAAAAAAGAGTAAGAGAGATTGCTCCCAAAGATACAACGGTGTCTTCAATTATAAAAAAAATGATTGCTCACTCAATGGAATCAGTGTCCCTGTACCCAACAGTAAAAGAAATAAATGATAGTTATTCTATGCAAGAAAAAAAAGAGTTATTAAAAGTGCTGTGGCAACTGGTTGCTATAGATGAGGTGATTGATCCATACGAAGAAAATTTATATTTTAAGATTGCCGATCTGATTAGAATTCCTAGATCTCAAGCAAATCAAATTAAGCAAGAAAACCTTTAGGGCTTATTAAGATATATAGGAGAGGACCATGCTCTTTCA
>Ga0209816_1002051_pt1 | contig 14550 bp, 15 predicted proteins | sample CoawatmetaG01DNA_FD_187509 | JGI IMG/M metagenome (GOLD analysis project Ga0209816, IMG submission 187509) | Marine microbial communities from the West Antarctic Peninsula - Coastal water metaG017-DNA (SPAdes) (version 2) | ecosystem: Environmental > Aquatic > Marine > Coastal ... | reverse complement strand
TATGTTGTCCTGAAAAATTTTAGTGAATTGATATTAATATTTGATGATTCGGCAGATTCTTTAAGATGATTATTTAATTTTTGTATTTTTGCATTGTTTGCTTCTATTTTAGTATTTTTTTTTACGGTTTCTTCGGGTGTATCTTTATCATTAATTGTTGGATTTTTAACCTTTTTTATAACTGATGTCAATTTTGTTTTGAGTTCATTAAATTCATTAAAAATTGTTTTTTCTTCATTAAGAATCTCTTCAAATCTGATTATTTGCCACCAATAAAATAGTTTTTCGACAGTTATGACTTCACCTTCTTTTTTAATAATTATTTCCTGTGAAGTGTCTGAATCATCAAGTTCAAAAGTTATATAATCTTTTAATAATGTTTGTATATAGATAGCGAGATGCAATTCTAATTTTAAGTCTAATCTCATTTTATTATTTTCCCTGGCATCAATAATAGATTCTAACCACATTTATTGATATATTTATTAAAAAATAGCAATTTAAACCAAAATTTTAACTATATTATATATTATATGACGACTGTAATAAAAAAAGACAAATTATTATTCAAGAGTGTTCAATATACTTGTGATAGTATTTCAACTTTCATGAATCAGTTTCCGTCCCAAAGATGTCGTACTAATAAAATGATATGGTTATCTGAAAGTAAGTTGCGTGCTCAATCATATGGTCAGAATCTAAAAATGTTCCGTGCTGCTTCAGATATTGATTTATGGGATTTTATTGAGTCACCATATCAATTTAATTTAGAATCGGGTTATATCGATGATGAATTTAAGGGTAAATTTCAGTCAGTTTTACGTTTACTTGGTGAGGGTCAAGATTTAAATTTTCAAGCTGGTATGTTATATGGATTATTGAGCGGTGTTAATTTTACAGTTGAGACACAGTTATCTATTTTGAAGAGTATTTATGCTCTTGTTAATGATAATAGTGATTTAGTATTTAATGAACAAGCCCTTGCTCAATTATCAATGACTCCAGATTATAAAGATATGCAGACTGTTCTTAAAGAATATATTGATTTAGCGGATGATTTTACAGAATCGAATTTAAGAATGAAAAATCAACGTTTAAGTATTTATGGTTTTGACCAAATATTATTGAAATTAATGTGTGTCAATGAAGAAGTAGGTAATCAAACGGGGATAAGTGGATGGTATATTCCACAAGATACAAAGAGTGTTTGGACCGAAGTTGTATCAGGTTATATAGTATCAGATATGGGTGAATTGGCTATATTCGATAGCCGTAAATTAATAAATTGTGCGAGTGAAAGGGCTTCACTGAAAAAAAATAAATCTAAGAAATCGAGAAAATCTAAGAAATTCAAGAAATCAAGAAAATCTAAGAAATTCAAGAAATCGAGAAAATCTAAGAAATTCAAGAAATCTAAGAAATCTAAGGGAGCAAAGAAATCTAAAACATCCAAAAGAAGATAAATATCTAAAATATATTATATAATATATTATATATGTCAGTGGGACTGACAGGGGAACAAAAGGAACAATTCCTAAGCGATATTGTTGTAAAAGATTCCCCCGAAATCATAAGGCAGTTAAAGGAGCCACTGATTGAATTAAAAGGAGAAATCGAAAGAAGTGGCATCTACTCGATGGGTGGAGAAACGATTGATGAACGCCGTGCGAACTATTCCGCCAAGACCCAACAGGGCATCACTGGCGAAGAACCCTCATGGCCGGGGGGCACATCGCCAGCTGAAACCGTGGACAATATACAAAAGGTGAAGCAAGCGCGGGAAGACTTGAAATGGAAACTGGATGAAGTTCAAAAAGAGACCTCAAAACAGAGGGAGAATGCTTTGATGTTCGATGTGCTCTCAGATGTCACTGTGTGGAAGGCTCCGCTGCGTAAAAAAAAAAAAACAATAAAATTAGGTGTATTCACTCGTGGTAAGGTGATTAAGGTGGGGGATAGGAACCCTACCATTGCACAGGACTGCCCCGAGGATATATTGGTTAATTCTCCTGGTAGGTGCACATTCTACAATGTACCTTTACTTACAGGGATCGACTGGGACAAAAAAAGGACGACGGCGTGGAGTGAGAATATGGGGGGGTGGATTAAAGTGGAAGGCAATGAGGGCACACGTGTCTTGATAAGACAAACTGATGAAGCGGAAAATTCACCGGGAATCATCAATAATCTGGGACCAATAAAAATAGAATCGGAATATGAATTGAAAAAAATTAATGCCGAATTAGAGAAACTAGATAAATCTGTGAATTTGAGGGTGGCTGACGAAGCAGCCCTGCTTGCTGAGGAAGAGAGACTGGCTGCTGCTGAGGAAAAAGCGAAGGCTGACGAAGCAGCCCGGATTGCTCGGGAAGAGGAGGCTCTGGAGGCTGAGAGACTTGCTACAGTTGCACGGAAGGCATCTGAAGAGAGGGTGGCTGAGGAACAGAGACTGGCTGCTGCTGAGGAAAAAGCGAAGGCTGAGGAAGCAGCCCGGATTGCTCGGGAAGAGGAGGCTCTGGAGGCTGAGAGACTTGCTACAGTTGCACGGAAGGCATCTGAAGAGAGGGTGGCAACTGCTGCAAAGCTGGAGGCTGCTGCGGCCGCAGAGGCAGAGCAGGCCCGAATTGCTAAGCAGGAAGCTGATGCGAATGCGGCAGCTGCTGCAAAGCAGGGGGAAGAGAGGGTGGCCGCGGATGCAAAGCAGGAGGAAGAGAGGGTGGCAACTGCTGCAAAGCTGGAGGAAGAGAGGGTGGCTGAGGAAGAGAGGGTGGCTGAGGAAGAGAGGGTGGCTGAGGAACAGGGACTGGCTGCTGCTGAGGGAAAAGCGAAGGCTGACGAAGCAGCCCGGATTGCTCGGGAAGAGGAGGCTCTGGAGGCCGAGAGACTTGCCACAGTTGCGCGGAAGGCAGCTGAAGAGCAGGCGGCAGCTGGGGACGCAGAGGCAGAGCAGGCCCTAATTGCTAAGGAGGAAGCTGATACAAATCTAGAGGAGAGGGTGGCTGAGGCAGAGCAGGCCGTAATTGCTACGGAGGAAGCTGATGCAAATATAGAGGAGAGGGTGGCTGAGGCAGAGCAGACTCTGGAGGCCACAGAGGCAGCGAAGGCTGACGAAGCATCCAGGATTGCTCGAGAAGAGGCCCTGGAGACCGAGAGACTTGCCACAGTTGCGCGGAAGGCAGCTGCGGCCGGAGAGGCAGAGCAGGCCCGAATTGCTAAGGGGGCAGCTGCTGCAAAGCAGGAGCAAGAGGGGGTGGCAGGGACTGAAATTCCGGAGGCTACTAAAGAGCTGGATGCGGGTGATTCAAAAGGAAAATATGGAATAACAAAGAGTTTGAAAAAAGCTCGAACTGCTTTAAGAACCAGGTGGAACTCGCGGGGGAAAATCGGGAAGGAAAGCAGGGCAAAGATTGCGGGGAAAATCAGCAATTCGTGGCGTGCCGCGAGAGGCCGAATCGGCCTAGGAGGTGGAAAAAAATCAAAACGAAAGAAACCAAAGAGAACAAAGAGAAAAAAGAGAACAAAGAATTATAAAAAATCTAAGAAATCGGGAAAATCTAAGAAATCGAGAAAATCTATTAAATTTAAGAGAGAAAATAAATCTAAGAAAATAATGAAGGGCGGTTATCCATTTTGGTATGATGATGTTCCTGAAAAGATGTCTAGAGTTCAATATAAGAAATTAGAAAAAGCAAAGCCTAAAAATAAATCTATGAAAGTATGGATTAGGGAAAATAAAAAGAATATGAAAAAATATACTAAAAAAAGACAATCAAGAAAATCCAGAAGATAAAAAATAATAATAAGTTTGTAATTATTTATGAGAATGATTTAGGATGTATTAATTACATTCGACAGAGGAAGCTATCATATTCTTCTTCTACTTCTTCTTCTACTTCTTCGCTATCATATTCTTCTTCGCTATCATCGAAGAAGTATATTGCGGGTCCAACAATACCATATTCGTTGGTTTCGCCCTTATCAAGGTATTTGTGTTTGCGCTTGATTCCTGTTGAGATTTGGTCCATTTCTCTCCAGATGCATTCCCACTTGACGGTTGGTTCAACCCAGTGCTGGGGTGGGCAATATTTGACGTAATTGTTATTCGCGTCAAAGATGCTGAATTGGCATTCATTTAGCTTACCGTGGTCATTCGTGTCTGTCATGTTGACAAATTTTTCCGCACTTGCGTTGGTCTTTTCTTCACGGACTTCTTTCTGTGATTTTGATTTCACAGGCCACTTTTCGATGGACTTCTTCTTCTTCTTCACGTCCCTGAAAGTGAAGGGTGACATGTTCATCTTGTTCAAGCGTTTTGTCCACTGATTTTCGTAAGGATAGTCTTCTTCGGGCAGATAATCAACCTTAAATTTCCGTGCGTTTACGACGCAGGGTTCACTAGGAGAAGTTTTGTCCGCAGCGTTGATTTTGTCAATTGAATCTTCGTATCGGATGGTCATTTCAATTGGGACTTCATTGATAACGACATCGGCCCACGAGACTTTCTTGTTGTAAAGCACACCATCTACCCTTTTGCCCAATTCCCGATGATGTATCGGAATAAGGTGGCCATCGGGTCCTCCCGCGAATGCGAACTTCTTGTAGTCGTGTGTCCCCATCATAAGGATGTTGAAGGTCTGTAAAGAGTACTTCTGTTTCAAGAGGTTTACTGTATAGTTGTTAGTTAATTACAATGGAAATTGATAAATCAAATTTCTATTTACAATCAATAAATAGGAACATCTTGTGATATAAAATATCGTACCCCCCTAAAAATTTGATTTCAATGTAGATATTATTGGCACACTAAATAACAAGAACAAATAAGAAGAGAAATATGTCTCAGGAACATCTTAATAGATACCTTACTGATTCAATGCGTGTGGTTACAGGACCAATTGTAACTTCAGAACCACTCACTCTGGAACCTATTACAAGTTTGCCAATAAATCCTTCCCCTGATCTCACGCTTGTTTTCATTGATTCCACGCCATCTACGGTCAAAACTGATATACAACCCCCTCCACCCCCACCTAGGGAAAGGAGTATTACCATCGGATAATTATTCTACTTGCACTAATTTATGATAATATATGCTATTTACTTATTATATTTTTTTTGGTCAATAAATTTGATTATCATTATGTCATCCCAATTAAATATATCAAAGGTGAAATGAGTAATGGAATGATTGTTCATACTTGTTTCAATGCTACGAGTGTTCATCAGCACTCACCGAAGGTCTTGAAGAGTGGAATATGCAAATATTTCAGGCGGTCAGAGAATGAGAAATTCAAATGGTGTGTAATGGAGATGTCTCTATTTCACGACCACGAAAAGGGGAAGGGGTTGGTCACGAATCTTATTAATCGTCTCAAAATCCTTCTGATGGAGGATTTGAGTTGTTCTGAGATTGACCGGATACATCGTGGGTGTTTGCTACTCAAGGAGTATGATGAGAATCGAAGTGAGAGGGGTTTGCTTTTGGAATTCTGCGACCTGGTAAGTTATGGTAAGAAAAATCGTGTTGTTAGCTATGTGAATAGCTGGTGGAGGAATAAAACATTTGTGTTCTCTGAAATTACTCTTGATAAGGTATTGAAGTACAAGAAGAAAGGCGACACAGATGATTTGCTACTTCTCGGTGAGCATCTGATTTCATTCATTGAAGAAGGTGATGAGAAGATGTTTATGGTTTTCAATTCTTTGATGAAAATGGGTGACCAAGGTATGAGATATAAACGGAAAGAAGCATCTTATCTTTGGTTCGAGATTATGGAGGATTATCTATTGAAAGATGAATTGAAGGTGATATTCAAGTTTTCTTTGGAAATGTTTATGAGGAGAGGGATGAAAGAACGACCAGCATTTGGGATATGGATAGGATTGATTTGTTGGAAGAAGAGTGAGTTAGATTACACAAAAAGGGTTCTTCCTGATGTCATTTCATTTGATGAATATCTTGACAAAATGGGGAATATTGAGATGGATGACTATGTTGTCAATGATTATCACGTGAACCGAGGATTCGGTCTCAAGAAGTTTGCCGAAGAAGGGGCATATGTCAAAGATGAAGATTTATCTTTGTTGGAAGATGGTCTTTCTTACAAGCATCATTATATTGAAGAGAAGGCTATGAATGATAAGATTTCTAGGCTAAGCAAGAGCAAGAGCAAGAGCAAGAGCAAGAGCAAGAGCAAGAGCAAGAGCAAGAGCAAGAGCAATAGCAATAGCAAGAGCAAGAGCAAGAGCAAGGTTTCTGAACCCGATTCATTGAAACGGATATCTTTCTCTGAGTTTTCTGATGTGAAGGTTTTGGAGGAGGGTGTTTGTGGTGGGAAGGTGTGTTGTATTTCTGTATCATATAAGGGTAAAAAATACATTTTGAAAGAAATGAAAGAGTCAATGAATTATGGTGCGGATTATATTTTCGCGGATAAGTGCAAAGAAATGTTTGATATCTGGTCAATGAATATGGTGCGGATAGTTTCATCGATGAAACTATGTCGCCGAGATTTGGAAAAGAAGACATATGTTGACAATTGGAAATTTGAGAATCAAGATGCGATATATTGCATGATGGATTATTTTGATAATGTTGGTGATTTGGGGAAGAACAAGAAATTTTTGGAGCAAGAGTGGATACTCAGAGAATGTCTTAAAATAAGACTGTACGATGGCTTATTTAGGTCATCAGATAATATCTTGAGGAATATTTTGGTGGATAAAGAGGGTGAACTTCTGAGTATCGATGAAGGTGACCTATTTGGTAAACGGACTAATATCTTCAATAAAAGTGATTATATAAGTTCAAAATTGGTTAAAGATGAGATATTGAATGAAGTGTTGGATGATATTCTTTCGAACGGAATAGAGAAGAAAGAAAAGATATGTATTGCTTTGAAGTTGTATGGTTTGGAACATCATATTGAAGAATTTGTGAAGAGATTTGATTCTTATAGGGATATTGTATTGGGTGAGTGGAAATGAATCATTCGATAGTTGTACAAATAAAGAATAATATTATTATTTTTTTTCAATTGGTTGTAAAACTTTAAATTTGATTTATTATTATTTTTTTTGTTTATAAACCAAAAAACTGTAAAATGTCTTTCTTTACAGAGGAAACACACCCTGATTCCGAAACAACTAAGATGAGTCTTGGTGAGTTTAATAATCGTATGTCTGGTCCCATCCCTGAAATTAAAGTCCCCGATTATCAACGTGAATATGTATGGTCAAAGAAACAACAAGAAAGATATCTAGAATCTCTCAGTAAGAATATGCCTCTTTTCGGCCCGGTCCTTAATGTTGATACAAAGACAGGTGTTCAATGGATTATGGATGGTCAAAATCGCATTTTAACGATTCGTAAGTTTATCAATGGTGATATTACATATAAGGGTTTAAGTTTTGATAAATTGCCAGATAATGAAAAAAGGCGTATCAAGAATATGAAAATGTCTTATACTGAAACAAGGGATTGGTCAGAAGAACAATGTCAAGATTTCTTTATGAGAATCCAGGGTGGTGAAAAACTAAAAGATGGTGAATTAATTCATGCTCGTTCCGAAAATGACCTAACAATTTCAATTGTTAATATTTTAGTAGAATTCGAAGATTTCTTCAAAAATAAACCAATGGATGGGGGTCTTGGATTTACCAAGGGATATATTCATCGTTATGGTCATTATGAATATTTAGGAACAATTATGCATATGGTTCGAACCAATGAATATCCACTTAGACCCGGAAAGACAGCACTTTCAGAGTGTTGTGTGTGGGAAGATGAAAATACTCCAACTCTTTCTCAAAGGGAAACAGTCAATAATAATACTATAAAGTTGCTTCATAAGTATTCTCAAATTGTGAGCAATGTAGTGAAACTCAAGCAGGGTGTAAAAAAGGAAGAACATCTTAGACTTATGTATTTCATCTACAAGACTAATTTATGGAATGATGAAATGAATGAAGATATTTATAATCGCATTGATTCTCTACTTAATCGTGTTTTGAATAAGGATAATCCTGAACACGATGAAATTACACTATGGGGTACAAAGGATATAGACAGGATTTACAGTTTATATCTCGAAATTTATGAATCAATGTGATTTTCACATTCTTGAAATTCTGAATCATCATTCATTTCAATTATAGTTTCCATTAGTTTCTTATTTTGTTTTGTCAATTTATTGACTTTTGCGTGAAGAGAGATTGTAGTTTCCATAAGATTAGAATTTTTACGAAGCAATAATTCTTTTTCCCCTGTCAATTCTTTGATAATTATTTTGTTTTCATCACTTTCTTTATAATATTTTTTGTAATATTTAATAAAATCTTTATGCGTTTTTGATTTTATATGCTGTTTGTATTGGGCCCCACCCACAAAGTAGGAACCTGCCCTACATCTGCATTCATAGCGAATACAGTGTCTTTCATATGGCTTATAAGGTGATTTATCTACAAAATTATCACTTTCAACATCAAATGTTGGTTTATATATATCTGTATTAACGAGAGTGAGTTGGTTCATTATTATTTTGATGAATTAATTAAGTAAAAAAAATAATACTAATATCAAATTTTATCTAAATTCTAATTCTAATTCTAAATTGTCTAATTATCGAATACCTTATCAAGGATATTCTTCCGCTTTAGGAGATTGCTTGGACCCGAACCATTCGTTCGGAATGTATCAAGCCAATTAATCGCTGATTCTCCAACATTGGCCTTGAGTTCATCGAACTCAAATTGAAGTGATTCAAACACCTCCGGGTCTTTAACAACCTGTAGTTTCGATTCCAGTTGCTTTGATTTCGTACGATATAGTAGACATTTCTCTTGAAAGTCAATCAAGGTCATGATATTTTCATCATTAATTTCCCCCATATGATTATTGATGTAACCGAAGTATGTGAGTGCTTCACTGTGATTTACAAGTGTAAAACTTGCTGAAGGCCCAACAGTGTGCATTTCCAAGCATTTGGCATTGAGCAGGTCCATCACTGTATAATATTTCTTGAGAGCAGCAGTAAACTTGGGCCATTCAACTGTTTCAACTTCATTCTCAGAAAATTGAGTAGTGAATGTTTCTTTGTCATTGTGATTTGCCTTTACATATCGAAGTGCGTTACCCGGTTCACAGTAAGCATATTCATCTGATTCATTACGACGGTTAATAATTGAGAATAGAGCAACAATTACTTTCATATGCATCAGTTTGGCGATTCCACCCTTCTTCAAGCAGAACATTTTCTGAAGGTTCTTGTATTCACAGTTGTCTGGGTCATCTATGAAATGAGACCACTCTTTGCGCATATAGTCAATTAGAACGGAACACCAACTGTTAATTACTTCCTGAACCGCCATAGGTGAACAGTGATTGAGTTCATTGAACTTGACACGGGCCTCAGAATCAGTAATATTGAGATATGTAGTAACAGACAATTTGTAATCGTTGAACAATTCCTTATATTCTCGAGGAAGTTGACGGTTTTGTCCACGACTATTTGAACGAACACGAGATTCATCGTGTTCCCACCAATAGCAATTTCCATCCAATAGATTGACACCAAATTCTCCAGTCTTAAATTCGTGAATGGCACGACACCGATGACCACCATCAAGGATGCGCTTCTTGTTGAACTCATCGCCCCTGAGAGTATATTCCATTATCTTCGGGATATCGGAACCACTCAAGATGGCTGCGATGAATACCATCTTGTATTCGGGAGGCCATCCATCCAAGCGCTGCCAATCGTCTATAATTCTTTCCTGACTTGCATATTCACCCTGAAATGTTTCAACCCTGACATCTTCGCGGTTCACATTGTGGCGATTAACAAGACTCATCTTATTCCTATGTTTTTGTTTGTAGTTGGTCTAAAAAAAAATATTGAAATCAAATTTATGCCCACAATCAACTAATCTAGTGATATATATTATTGTGAAATCTTATTTACGATATTTATTCTGTTGCTTCTTTGAGTTTAATACACAATGTTGTCCCTTTTTCATAATCCTTTTGAGTGCTAAGCATATTTTCTTTCATTCTGATTAATTTCTCGCACTGCAATTTATATTCTCTGGCGTGCTTTTCTGCTAGACGTTTCTTTTTTTCGTTATCTTTCTTGCATTGAGTCAATTGTTTCTTGAGTACAGCCTTCTTGAATGATTTTAAATTCTGGCATTTAGTTTTGCCCTCAAGCGTGTCTAATTTGTAATATTCAATGCGTTGACATAGATTTACTTCACTTAATCCATTTGAAATATTATAATCTTTCCATTGTTTTTCCACATAATCAAGGTAAATATTCAAGTTTATGAGACCGGATTCGGCGCTTTGATAATGAAATCTGTTACCTTGTCCTGTCTGGTCGTTTAATGGATTTATCCAAGACCAAGGTAAGATGTTCCGTTTAACTTCACTTGGCAACCCTGGTATACATTTTATAATATATGGTGATTGAAGCCAATGGATAGTGGCACCATATCTACATACTGCGATATCTTTGACGGTTTCACGCCAGTTACTATGTGTAGCGTAAACGAAGCTGGGTGGACCTATGTAAACACTTGTATCTATAATTTTTAGTTTGAGACCCTGTAAGTAGAGTTTCCTCCATACCTCAGATTCATTGCACATGTCCCGCCAAGTGGTCGATATCATAGTCAAAGAACCAATTTCCTTGATTGTGATGAGAGGTAGGATAACGTTGAAGAAAACTTCGTATGGGATGTCATTGAGTGTTGAGTTGGTCATTATTTGTGAAGGTCTTTTAAAGTACTTAAGATTATTATTTGACAATCAAATTTATCTCTAAATATTTACAGTTTAATGCAAACCGAACATAGATGATGATTGTTATCCGTAACTCTTGTGTATACAGGTAATTTAGGATAATATGATTTCTGTATTTCTTCGTGGGAGGAATGAAATAAAACCTGACAGATTCTATTAGAGCATACTTCACTGTGAATTTTTTGATTAAGTTTATATTTCATATGATGTGAAGGATGTATTTCATAATTAACAAATCTTGGCATATATCCAATATCGGTTGGATTTCTATAATCAGTCTTTATCATTTTATTTTTGATGGCTTTCGAATATTTATCGTTTTCTTCTTCAACTTTATTTTTTCCGATAAATTTAATCGCATCCTGTGCTCTCATAGTAGGTTCATTTGGATTTGTTTTGATATAGTTATTGCTACAGCATTCTTCGCAAAATCCGCAATCACCTGAAAAGCAAGGTGCTGTGTAAATCATGTTTAATTGTGGTGTAATGTAAAAAAATATAATTCAAATCAAATTTTAATTGAGTTATCATTCCTCAATGTACCAGTCAATCCCAACAAATGATGCTTCACCATATGCGTCTATATATAGATGATATAATTCTTGATTCAAATAGTCATCATAATCAGCCAAAATTTCGTCTACGGGTGTTGTTTGAAGATATAATAGTTTGCGCTTCATACTTGCCTGTGCCCAATATCGCCTGCATCCACCGGATTCATTGATTGTTTCTTTTATTATATCGTGTTTAAGATAATCGTCTATGCCTATTATCTTGATTAATTTATTGATAATAATTCTTCCACAACACGGTACGAATCGATTATTAAACTTAATATGAATGATTTTCTCCAATGGCGATGGTACTGTACCTGAATATGTTAAACAGTTTTCTTCAATGTTTATTGTGTGATATTTGATTGTCTTATTGATATCTTCTTGTTCTGATTTATGTAATTCTATGTAGATACAAATAATAATATCTTTTGGTAGATTTTTTTGCGAAGCGAGTTGTAAGAAAAGCGCCTTTCGAGCCTGTTCTCTACTGAGAGTATTATATGATTTTAATGGTTCATCAACGTCATCGTCATCGCGCACATTTTTTATGAATGGAGTAATAATATTTTTAGGCATTTTCTTTATGATATTTTATTAAGATTTAATCAAATTTTACAAAAAAAAGTTAAGTAATTGATTATTTTCTAATAAAGGGAATTCATATAGTACCATTAATGTAAGAGATGCGATAGGCTTCAGCGCTGCGGTCACCGTGTGTTATTGATATCAGATGTATTTTTCGAGGGTCGGGTAAATCCTTGCAGAAATTGGGTCCACGGATTGCTAGATTCGGTGCCAACTTGATTGACCACTCAATGCCCCTACCAATGGGTCTAATGGTTGAAACTTTTGTGATATCATAAATCCCCTTTTCATAATAGTCGCGAGTTATGTCTTCGTCCATTTTGATGGACTGTTTAAGTTTCTTAAATATCATTATCTTGATATCTTGAGGGAGGTTACCATTGTAAAATTGGGAGATTATCCCCTTTAACACTTGTTCCCTGGAAAGATGATGCCAGGGTAGGAGCTCTTCTTGAGATACTGGGTAAGTGTCGCCTTCGTCTTCATCCATCCAGCAGGGGCATTGAGCGTTCCCGTCCCATTCCCTGAAACACGATAAACACGTGATGGTATCTTTGCCCGACATTGTTGAATGTTCTTGTATAATTTGTGTGATTTATAAGACAAATGTCAATCAAATTTATGGCAATTAAAAGACCATTATAATTGTTCATAATTATCTAATTTTGTAAAAAATTTGATTTGATGATTGATAAAATACCATCAACTCTTAACAACTTAACACTTGACAACTCTCAAGAACTCTTAACAACTCTTAACAACTCTCAACAACTCTCAACAACTCTCAACAACTCTCAACAACTCAGTCAGCGATGATTAAGACTGTGAACAAGGTTTACACTGATTACTACTCTGACCCTGGGGCCGTTATGGAGGATGACCGGTGGTCTCAAAATCTGAGTGACACGATAGGCACAGATGACCCTGAAGTATTCGCGGCGGGTACAATCAAGGGTCGACCTGCGTTTGAAGACGGTGTCCTCGAGTCCATTGGTCTACCTGCTTTCAAGACTTGGCGTCATATGGGTGGGACAATGGTGGCCAAGTCTGATAACTGGACCGCAATTATCCCGGGTGGATTCCGGGATGGAGCGACTCCAAACAAGATGAATCCCATCTCGTTTGAGATTGGTGAATATTCTGCTCTTATGGGCCTTGTTCACTTGATTGCCATTCCAAACAAGCGGATTACTAACTGTGTTACTGTCATGGAGGAAGATATTCCACTCATCACTGAGGGCATCCAACTCCTTGATACTGCGTTCAATCTTTTGGTGGAAGGTGGTTCAGATGAGATTGGTTCTGTCCGATGGCAGTTGAAACAGAGCGGTTCAATCAAGATGAAAGATGGTCGCGAGTTGGGTGCTCGTATCACTGAAGCGGATTTCACGGAAGATTGTAGGGCCAACTTCACAGAACTATGCAAACAGGGTGGCACAGATTTTGAGGATAAACTTTCATCTATGAAGATGGAGGTAACTTGTCATGCTGATACAATGGCTTCGATTCGTAAACTCCACCTCCACGGATTTTCAGCAGATTACAAGACAGTTGCGTGGGAAAAGATGGAAGAGAAGGCTCGGGCAGAGCACAATCAGCCAAAGAATACCCCAATTGAGCAGGTAATCTATATGGCTAATTCGGGTGAGGCACGTGAGATGCGCTTGGATGCCCTCATGCTTCAACGGCAGCCAGAGCCAGAACCAGAACCAGAACCAGATGATTCGATGCTTGAGCGTCAGGTTTCCAGTACACCTCTTGTGAGGCAAAGCTCTCGCCCGCATTCTTCATCTTGGGGTGATGATACCAACTATTATTCGGGTGGTATTTAAATTATTCCTTCCAATATAATTCTTCCGCTGTTCCATTCATTTTGAATTCTTTATCAATATAGTAAGTTAGATTTTGCTCTTTAATAGGGGGTGATTTAGATGTCCATTTATCATTATTTTTTATGTAATTATTTAGATAATTAATCCTTCCTTGAGGGCCACCTTTACCGCGTTTGAGTCTCCATTCACATTGCATTGCTTCTTTCATTGTTTCAAATCCATCGATAATGCATATAGGATACCACGAATCTCTTTTACTTGTATATCTTGCTCCTCCTTTAATTTCTTTATTATGTTGTCTGAAACGTTTTGTAAAATCATTTGTCATACCAACGTAAGAATATTTATCCGATTTGAGTAAATAAACAAGATACATAATTTATATAATTTGTATAATATATATATATGAAAAGAACAAAACGTTTAAATCGTAAAAAAGATAAAAAGTCAAAGAAAGATAAAAAAGATAAAAAAGATAAAAAAGATAAAAAGTCAAAGAAAGATAAAAAAGATAAAAAGGATAAACAAAAATCTAAAAGGAAAAAGAAGATTACAACTTCTATGGGGAAAGCAAAGATGAAAAAGGCTTCTGAATCACACGCTTCTAATTATTTACATCTTTTAAATGAAGCATTAAATATTATGGGCGTAGAGGATGTATTCACAGAAGATGATTATATTTTAGACCGAGGTCCACCGCCAAGACGTTTTTTTAAGCAGATTATTGATAAAGGTCTTCATTTACTCAAAGATTTCAAAAATGACCGTTTAGATC
>Ga0209816_1002043_pt1 | contig 14587 bp, 16 predicted proteins | sample CoawatmetaG01DNA_FD_187509 | JGI IMG/M metagenome (GOLD analysis project Ga0209816, IMG submission 187509) | Marine microbial communities from the West Antarctic Peninsula - Coastal water metaG017-DNA (SPAdes) (version 2) | ecosystem: Environmental > Aquatic > Marine > Coastal ... | reverse complement strand
GCTAAGGTAAACGCTACAATACCAAAAGAAATTGACCCAATTAGTGTAGATCTAAAAAAAGCTTTGGAATTACTTGAAGAACGCATTCCTAAAACTGGTAAGAAAAAGAAAACTGTGAAAAAGAAAAAAGATTAACTTATTTATAAATCAGACTATATAAATAAATAATATCTTAAGGAGAAAATTATGATTGGTCGACTAAATCATATCGCAATAGCAGTTCCTGATCTTAATGCGTCGATAAAACTATACAAAGAGACATTGGGCGCTGACGTTGGAGATCCACAAGACGAACCTAATCATGGGGTAACAGTCGTTTTTATAAACTTACCAAATACTAAAATCGAACTTCTTTATCCACTAGGTGCTAATAGTCCAATAACAAATTTTCTTATTAAAAATCCAAATGGTGGCATTCATCATATCTGTTATGAGGTTTCGGATATAATAGAAGCCAGAGATACATTAATTTCTGAAGGGGCACACATTTTAGGAAACGGTGAACCAAAAACTGGGGCGCATGGACAACCTGTTTTATTCTTACATCCAAAAGATTTTAATGGCTGTTTGATTGAACTAGAAGAAACAATAAATTGACTATTAGTGCCGCAGTGGTCCTGTTTGCCGTGATTTGGTTCATGTGTTTATTCATTGCCCTTCCATTAAGAATAAAAAGCCAGCAAGAATATGGAGAAATTGTACCAGGCACACCTGCCTCAGCTCCTACTAATCCTCAACTTAAAAAGAAAACAATTTATGTAACAATAGTTACTTTCATTTTATGGATAGTATTAGTTTATATTATCTCTTCTGGTTTAATTCGTGTACAAGATATAGCTTTTTTTAATAGAACTTAAACATTGAAACCTTATACAAACTTCAATTATTCACCCAAGAAGTAATCTGTTCCATATTGGGCCTAGGCCTTTCAGGCGGAACAGTACTTTCTGCACCAACATGGATATAACCGGCAACAAATTCGCTATCTGTTAAATCTATACCTTGTTTTAAAAACTCTTTATCAGTTGATATCCAGTCAGTTAACCAATTAGCTCCCCAACCACTGGCTAAAGCTGCATTTAATAAACTCAAACAAACAGCACCAGAAGATAAAATCTGTTCCATTTCGGGTATTTTATTTGATTGTTTTGGAGAGCTGACGACAGCAATCATCACAGCGCCAGTTTTCAATGCTGTACAAGTTTTATTAATCTTTTCAGGCTCAAGCTCGAGTTCGGTTCCTCGCTTAACTATTAAATTTACCAAACGAGAAAGAGCATCACCTTGAAATACAATAAACCGCCACGGCTCTAATTTGCCATGATCTGGAGTTCGAGCAGCAGCCCTTAATAGTATTTTTAATTCTTCAGCCGTTGGCCCTGGACCAACTAATGTTTTTGCAGGTCTAGATCTCCTGGACAAAAGAAATTCTACAGCTTTAGGGTTAGGTAAAAGCATGATTAAATCTTTCAGAATTAAATTTAATTAAAAACAAATAACAAATAACAAATAACAAACTCTTTTACTCAGGTTTATGCTTAATTACAATAACAAATTAAGATTCAATTCTTATGTTTTGCTTCTCTATGCCCAATATATATAGCAGACCCAATAATAACAAACGCCCCCAATAAAGTAATAAAGCTTGGAACTTCGTTCCATAGAAAATACCCAACAATTCCAACAAAAATTAGCCTTAAATAAGTAAAAGGGGCTAATATCGCTGCTTCGCCATACCTATATGCCTGCATATCACCTATGCCTCGCATAAATGAAGTTATTGCTAAAAGTATAATGAGACCCAAAATATAAATAGATACAATGCCGCTATAAGAGTTTTCCAGAACTGAATATGCAATTGGAATACTAATCAAAAATGTTATTAAAACTGATGAAATATATGTGGAGATTACACCATCTGCCGATACAATCCTTCTTGAATAGGCCAAGGCGACTGCAAAGAGAAAAGAGCTCAAAAGTGCCGTTATCATCGGAAAGTAAGTCCCATCAAAACCTGGTTGTAATATAACTATCACCCCCACAAAACCAATAAGGACCGCAAACCAACGCCTGAATCCCACTTTTTCCTTATTTATATATATTGACAAAACGGTTGCAAATATTGGCGCCGTAAAGAACAAAACAGTCGTAGTAGCTATTGGCAGTTGTGTTAATGTATAAAACCCCAAATGTGTTGAGAAGGCAATTAAACTTCCACGTAAGATATGAAGCTTAGGTTCAGAAAATTTTAGCTTTTGTCGGAATTTAGAAAAAATAAATGTTGGGATAACTAAAAAAAATGTCAGCAGACCCGCGCGGAAAAGAACTAATGATCTACTATCAAATGTTTGCCCCAATTCCTTAACAGAAATAGCCATTATACTAGCAAAGAAAACAGATATCAAAATCCAGATTAAGCCAAGCCTATTATTTATTTCTTGATTCATAGACAAGGCATCTGCCTGATCAATTGAAAGGTCAAGGATATTTGTCAAATTAAGTTAATTCATGGCAAAGGGAATTATTTAATGTTAAGATGCACCAATAATTTTTGGTGCAAAATGCTATTAATAGATAAAATGGAAAATGAGAAAAAACGTGCAAGCTCCTGGTTTCAGGAGTTAAGGGACGAAATTATAAATAATTTTGAAACGTTGGAAGACAATCAAATATATGGAAAGTTTTCTAAAAACACCAAAGGTAAATTTAAAAAACAAAAAACTATCCGTCCAGCCCCAAGTAATACCGATTGGGGTGGAGGAGAAATGGCAATTATGCGCGATGGACGCTTATTTGAAAAGGTTGGAGTAAATATTTCAACAGTTTATGGGAGTTTAAGTAAAGAAGCCGTAAATATGATGACAGAAACACGAAATTTGCCTAATCTAAAAAATAATCCATCTTTCTGGGCGTCTGGTATTTCTTTGGTTGCTCATATGCAAAATCCACTCTTGCCTGCTATTCATATGAATACCAGAATGTTTTGGACCGAAGAGACATGGTGGTTTGGAGGTGGCTCTGACTTAAATCCATGCATTGAAGATGAAGCAGACACAAAGTATTTTCACAAAATGCAAAAACAGTTTTGTGATAAGCATGACCAAAAATTTTATCCTGAATATAAACTTTGGGCAGATAAGTACTTTTACATTCCACACAGGAAGCGCGCTCGTGGGGTTGGTGGTATATTTTTCGACGAACATAATACTGGAAATTGGGAAAAAGACTTTGCATTTACACAAGATGTGGGGCGAGCATTTTTACCAGCCTTTACTGGTATCATTGATAAAAAAAAGCATTTGGATTGGAATTCAGACGATAAAGAAAAACAATTGTTACACAGAGGGTTATATGCAGAATACAATTTAATTTATGATAGAGGCACAAAATTTGGGCTTGCCACAGGTCATGATCCAGATGCAGTTTTAATGAGTTTGCCTCCTATGGCAAAATGGTCATGATTACTGCAGGAAAGTTTCTTTCAGCCCCTTAAGGCTTTCAACATTAATTCTACATTCTTAGGGTTTGCATCTGGCGTTATACCATGACCCAAATTAAAAATATGAGGCCCTTCAGCCATCTTGTCACGAATATTTTTAGTAGCATCAAGAAGCTCTTTCCCACCATTAACCATCAATGTTGGATCTAAATTTCCTTGCACACAAGTTTCGGCCTGTAATGCTTTCATAAATGATAAAGAAATACTCTGATCTATCGCAACCGATTGTGCCCCAGTTTTTTTTGCAAATCCTTTATAAAATTGGTTAGCACCTCTTGGGAAAACAATGATTGGTATTTTTGGATACATTTTTTTTAAACTCGAAATTATTTTATTTATTGGTTTTATCGAATAATTCACAAAATCATTAGGGCCCAATGAACCAGCCCAACTATCAAATATTTTTATGACTTCAGCTCCCGCTTCAATTTGTTTTTTTAAATAATGTATGGTTGCTTCTGTAATCTTTTCCATCAAACTTTCAAAGACAAGTTTATTATTTTTAAGCAAATTATGGGCGGGGGCTTGATCCACAGTTCCTCGACCAGCAATCATATAAGTAGCAACTGTCCAAGGAGCACCCGCAAAACCAATTAATGCTACATTATCAGGTAATTTAGATTTTAAAATTTTAACCGTTTCGTAAACGGGAGATAAAGTAGAATCAATCTCATCAATAGGTTTTAAATTATCCAAGTCCTTTTGCATGCTTATAGTTGACAACCGTGGCCCTTCACCTTCCACAAATTTTAAATCAGCACCAAGTGCCTGTGGTATCAAAAGTATATCTGCAAAAATAATTGCCCCATCAAACTGGAATCTTTTTATTGGTTGAAGTGATACTTCTGCTGCCAGTTCAGGATTATAACATAATGACAAAAAATCACCCGCTCTTGCCCTGGTTGCACGATATTCCGGCAAATAGCGACCAGCTTGCCGCATAAGCCAAACAGGTGGTATGGTATTAACATTACCATTTAATGCACTTAATAGTAACTTTTCTTTTATCATCTTTTTACTCCAATTAAATCACAAATGACGTGTGCAGCAGTAACTGTCAATAAAATGAAACCTTTAAAAAGTATTGCTGTTTATTACAAGCAATTGTAAATACAGATATGACCTCTGAGACAGCGATGAAACACAACATTATACGTATTGGTACCCGCGGTTCCCCACTAGCCCTAAAACAAGCTACTGAGGTAAGGGACCAATTGATTGAAGCTCACAGCCTAAAGATAGAAAATTTTGAAATAGTTATTATTAAAACTACTGGTGATAGAATTGTTGATCGCCCTCTAAGTAGTCTTGGTGGGAAAGGCTTATTCACCAAAGAAATTGAAGAAGCATTAGCAGAAAAAAAAATAGATATAGCAGTCCATTCTATGAAAGACATGCCCACGAAGCAGCCAGACAACCTAGTAATAGATTGTTTTTTGAAAAGAGAAGATCCGCGTGATGCATTTATTTCTAATAAACTTGAAAAATTATCTCAACTTGACACAACTACTGTGGTAGGTACGTCATCCTTGCGGAGAAAAGCTCAAATTTTGAATTTAATGCCAAGCGTTAAGGTAGTTGAGTTTCGCGGAAATGTTCAAACTCGGTTAAAAAAATTAGATGATGGGGTTGCAGATTGTACTTTCTTAGCGATGGCAGGATTGAAACGCCTTGGACTGAACAAGTTAATTAACAAACCAATAGCAATAGGAACAATGCTCCCAGCTGTTGCTCAGGGGATCATTGGTGTTGAACGCAGAGCTGAAGATAAGAGCATCGAATCATTGTTAAAAAAGATTAATCACAAGCAAACAATGCAAATGGCAAATGCCGAAAGAACAATGCTAAAAATTCTAGATGGTTCGTGTGAAACACCAATCGCAGGGCTAGCGATTATTGATAAAAATAAAATGACTTTAAAGGCAGAAGTTTTAAGAGTGGATGGAACTGAAAAAATTTACTACGAATCAACTGACAATATTTCTAATGCGATTAATTTAGGTCAGAAAGTTGGAGAGCATTTAAAAAGTAAAATTGGTAAAGATTATTATTAATACTATTGTCAAATTATCTTAAATTTATTTTGCAGGGATAACTTTCCCTGGGTTCATAATATTATTTGGATCTAGAGCTTTCTTTATACTTCTCATAACCTCAATAGCATTAGGATTTTTTCGACGCGACATAGATGGTAATTTGGCAAGCCCAATTCCATGCTCTGCCGAAAAACTTCCTCCCAATTCCAATACAGTTTCTTCTATAATTTCTGTGATCTTTTCACGATCCTCCAAGTTTCCCATGCCTTTCGTTTTAGGCTCCATCCAAACTGAAAAATGTAAATTTCCATCGCCCAAATGCGAAACAGTCAATGTTTCTGAATTTGGGCTAATCGAATGAACTCTACTTTTCACAGTTGTTAAAAAATTATGCACTTTATCTACAGCTACAGAAACATCGCAAGCCACCGGAACACCTTTCAAAAGCGCAACTTCATAAGCTCTTTCTCTTCTTTCCCACATTTCTGATCTCTGTGCTTCAGACTTACATATAACTGCATCCAGGATTTTTCCTGATTCTAACCAAGTTCCAAATAAATTTTCTACTTTGGATTCAATTGGAATATTGCCCGTTTCATCAGGCTCAGCGTCTTCTTCTGACATTGCGCCAATCTCTAAAAAAACTCCATGCTTAGCAGGAGTCTGAAAAGGCTGTCGCATATCATCGAATCTTTCACATAATGCATTGAAATATTTCTCTGGCATATACTCAAATGCCTCAACACAATTATTAGTTATTTTATTAAGCTCGTTTAAAATAGGTAATGCATAAGTTAAATCAGGTATCGAAATCATTGCAGTTGCATAAGCCTTAGGCTTTGGAAATAATTTCACAACAGCTGCCGTTATTATACCAAGTGTGCCTTCTGAACCTATTAAAAGGTGCTTCAAATTATATCCAGAATTATCCTTGTGTAACTCAGACATCAAATCCACAATCTCTCCATTAGGCATAACCGCCTCAATTCCCAAAACAAGATCTCTCGTATTTCCATAGCGCAAGACATTTGAACCACCTGCATTTGTAGCTAAATTTCCCCCAATCATAGCCGAACCTCGTGCCCCAAAGAATAATGGAAAAATTAATCCATATTCTGCAGCAGCATCATGTAATTTTGATAAAATCACTCCACCTTCAACAATTGCAATTCGTCCATCAGCTCTAACTTCTCTAATCGTATTCATACGATTCAGAGACAAGATTATTGTATCTCCTTTAGTACCAGCAAAACATCCACCAGCTAAACCAGTGTTTCCCCCTTGTGGGATTACTGGTATTTTCATTTTGTTTGCTAGTTTTACTATTGCGCTAACTTCCCCAGTATTAAGAGGTCGAACCACTGCAAGAGAAGAACCATTATATTTCCCACTTGGGTCAATTTCGTACTGCGCAAGATTTTCGCCGAAATGCACATTTTCTGATCCAACTATTTGTTGCATTTTTTCAATAGTATTCATGAAAGTTCTCCAATATGGGCACCTAAGATACGAGTTAAAAAGTAATATGATTTCATATCATTTAATCAACTAATGCAATAATGCAATAATGCATTCACTTAAAAGAATGTAAAACCCAAGGTTCATCAAATAAATATTCTTCCACATTCTTACCTGAACCAATACGGTCTATCACTGCAAAAAGACTTCCCCGACTTAGTGGCGTCAACACACTATGCCAAACATTAATATTATAGTTTATTCCTTGCTGACCATTTGTGACAAAGGCATATGGCTTTCCTGGTCGCCCATTTTCATCTAATGAGACTATGACAAGAAAAGGCTCGTTTGACATTGGAATAAAACACTGCGATCCAAATGGATGTCTTTCCATTAGAGATAATTCAAAAGGCAACGAATAATTTTCACTTGAAAAAATACTTACACCAAACTTGCCACCTTTACTGATTTCCAATGCTGCAAGATCGTGGTGACGCTCGCATTTATTTTGATTAATAAGAAAAGGTTCCTCTTTAGTTTCAACTACATCTCCAAAATTTACAAACTTTTTTGCTGTTAATTTCTCAATAGATATTTCCCGCGACATGATCACAGCTTTAATTTAGGATGACGGTTTACATCTTTATATAAAAGATACCTGAATCGACTAGATCCAGCAGCATAACAAGCTTGTGGGCAAAACGCCCTCAACCACATAAAATCTCCTGCTTCGACCTCAACCCAATCTTCATTGAGCCTATAGACGGCCTTTCCCTCTAAAACATATAATCCATGCTCCATCACATGAGTTTCCTCAAATGGAATTACTCCGCCAGGCTCAAAATTTACAATATTGACATGACAATCATGTCGTAAGTCTTCAGGATCCACAAAATAGGTAGCAGACCAAACTCCATTAGTTTGTTGAGAGGTCAAGCCTCCAGGATCTATATCTTTTTCATTCGTAACAAATGATTCTGGCACATCAAATCCATCAATTTTTTCATAATATTTCCTGATCCAGTGAAAAGTAACATTCTTAGTAGAGCTGTTAACAACTTTCCAATCAGAATTAGGTGAAATGTACGCATAACCACCCTCTATCATTTTGTATGTTGCTCCATCTAAATCTAAATCTAATTGACCTGAAACTACGAACAGAAAACCTTCAGCATTAACTTCAGGTTCCGGATTCAGAGAACCCCCTTTGGGGCTTACTTCCATAATATATTGCGAAAATGTTTCTGCAAAACCTGACAATGGCCTAGCTAATATCCATGCTCGAGTTTTATCCCAATTTGGAAACCTTGAAGTGACAATATCTGTCATTACCCCTTTAGGTATAAAGGCATAAGCTTCCTTGAAGATCGCACGCCCCGTATGCAAAGTTGTTTGTGGAGGGAGGCCTCCATCTGGTGAATAATAATCAGTCATGATAAAATATCCTTCAAACGTATTAAAGCTATACGCTCAACCTGAGCGCAAGCCTCATTAAATTCTAACTCTGTTTCATTTTTCAAACGTATTTTAAAAGAATTCAATATACCATCTTTATCATAATCTCTGACTGCAATTATAAATGGAAAACCATGTTTTTCAAAATAACTTTGGTTAAGATCAGAGAAAGTATTGAATTCATCTTCTGTCAACTCATCCAATCTGGCAGATAATTGCTCCGACGTGCTAGCCTTTGTTAAGTCATTAGATACAAATAGTTTTCCTGCCAAATCTGGGTGCGCCTTAAGAACATCTAATTTTTCCTTTTTACTCCCTGCTCTAAAGCTTCTCACAAGTACAGAATGAATTCCAATAACAGTGTCATGTGCTGGTCCTAATTCTAATTCAAAGGCTCGCTCAGCCACCCAATGTGATTTTTCAAAAACTTCTCCAAATGCATTTACAAATTCTGATTGTTTAAACTTGGACGGACAAACTAAATCAGTAGGAGGATGATTTTGAATCCAATGATCTGCTATTTCTATTCTTTTTGGAAACCAAACCTTTTCATGCCCAATGCAATAATCTATAAACTTTTTTAAAGCTTGCGCGCGACCAGGTCTGCCTACCAATCGACAATGCAACCCAACGCTCATCATTTTGGGTCGGCCTTTCTCACCCTCTTCATACAAACAATCGAATGTATCTTTCAAATAATTAAAAAACTGATCTCCACTATTAAACCCTTGCGAGGTAGCAAACCTCATATCATTCACATCTAAACTATAAGGTATTATTAATTGATCAAAACCTTCATAGGACTTCCAGTAAGGTAGATCGTCGTCATAGGCATCACTAATATATTTAAATTTCTGCTCCAAACTAACCAAATCTACAGTATTCATCGAACATCTACCTAGATACCAACCTTGCGGCTCTTTTCCGGTTACTTCTTTATGCAAAACTATTGCTTTTTTGATTTGTTTACTCTCTTCCGAAACCGACATGTCTTTATGCTCTATCCATTTCAATCCGTGACTTGCTATCTCCCAGTCCAAGTCTTTCATAGCTGATACTTGTTCTGGGGACCGTGCCAGCGCAGTTGCGACACCAAATACCGTAGGTTTTATATTAGCGGTTTGAAAAATCTCCAGTAATCTCCAAAACCCAGCCCTTGAACCATATTCATAAATAGATTCCATATTCCAATGACGTTGACCTACCCAAGGATTAGCACCAACTATTTCTGATAGAAAAGCTTCTGACGCCTCATCTCCATGTAAAATATTATTTTCACTACCTTCTTCGTAATTAACCACAAATTGAACAGCAATATTAGAATTATTTGGCCACTGCACCCGAGGGTTTCTGGGACCATACCCTAACATATTTCTTGGATAACGGTTTTTCATCAAACAAATCCTAAATTTTGCAAACTACCTTTAACTCAACATCGATCGAGTGATTATCAAGATATTTTATCTACTGAAATCAAATTAACAAGAAAATACATCTATGTATGAAAGTTAAATCAAGTAATTTAGTTAAAAAAGTATTAAATTTTATTAAAAACAAATTTTATATTCACCTGTTTTAAAGCCATTCCAATTTGTTATCGGTCCCTTCAACCGTTTTATTGCCATAGGGTGTTTCCTGTCTAAAATATTATAACGCACTAATAATTCTGCTATTACAGCCTCGGAAGCACGCATGTTACCATCTTCTATTTTCAACGCTATACCCAATTTTAATTCTGGTATTATCGCTACAAATACTGCCTCCGCTCCTGTTTTTATTGCTGCTCTTTTGTTCATTGCCAGCATTAACTCAGTACAAGCACGTCCATCACCAGCAATTAAACCTGGGTACTCAAGCATTGCATGAAGTAACCTATAAGCGGCTCTGGTTCTGCTTGAAGAACTGATTTCAGTTGCTTCAGAAATAATGGCCATAGATTGAGCTAAGCCATTTAATGTGCAAGCAAAATTGGGCGCAGAACAACCATCCATTACAGAAAGAGCATTAGAAGTGTTCGTTAAATCCTCAAAACAACTCTTAATTTCTTGTTGAACAGGATGTTCTAAACAATGATAATCTTGATCACCATTCAAATATTTCGATAATGTTAAAAATCCTGTATGTTTTCCTGAACAATTATTATGATACTGGCAGGGCTTTTTATTTTCTTTCATTAATGTTTCATGAGCACAATTATCACTTGGAAATTGAACACCACAGCGTAAATCATTATCAGACCTATCAATTGCGCTTAGCCATTCCTGGACAATATTTGTATGAGCATAAGCTCCTTGATGAGACGCGCAGGCTAAGGCAAGATGTTTATTATTCAAAAAATATTTGTCAGCAGCACCACTTTCAATTAACGGAATTGCTTGCAAGATTTTTGAAGATGATCTTGGTAAAGTCAACCTATTAGGATCACCCCAAGCTTCGATAATTTCACCTTTTGAATTTGAAACAACCGCATGACCGACATGAACAGACTCCTCAAAATCACCCCGCAGAACTTTGACCATTGGCACAGCCTTTGACATAAGAATTCCTTAAATGTTATTTTTATTTTAATAAAACATTCTAGGACTAGAATTACTAATTAAAATTGAGTTAGTATGCATAAAACTAAAGAAATAGTTCTTAATAGCAGTTATAGATTAATTATATTCGACAGCGAAGAAAAATAAGGCAGACATTATTGATGAAAAAACATATTATTATACTAACCTTGATGACTGTTCTTTTTTGCACGCCAGCAATATCTAAAACATTTTCCACTAACCGAGTTGATTCTAAAGAAGACTGGTCAGTTTTCATGGAAAATAACCCTTCGCAATGCTGGATTGTTTCTGCGCCGAGTAGAACGAAAGCAACCCGAAACGGAAAATCAGTAAAAGTAAACCGCTCTGAAATTCAATTATTTGCTCTTTTTGAACCTTCTCAAAGTATTTATGGTCAAATTTCTTTTACAAGTGGTTACCCATTTAAAAATGGATCTGCGGTAAAAGTATCAATAGGTTCTTCAGAACACATTTTATCACAGACGGATGGAGAATGGGCATGGCCAAAGTCTTCAGAAGAGAACGAAGCGTTATTAAAGTCTTTGCGGCGTGGTGTAAAAGCATTGGTGTCAGGTATTTCTAAAAAAGGTACTAGGACTAAGGACACATTTAGTCTTTTGGGCTTTTCAGCCGCATTTGCAGAAGCACAAAAACGTTGTGGAACTTAAGTACTTTTCAGCCAATTAAATAAGTAAATTAGTCTACACTAAAGGATAGCTTGTTGACAACATCACCTCCTATAATAAATGACGTGATCACAATTCCTCGCAATGAACTTATTGATCCAAAAATAAATATAATAGGCCTGACTAAGCTAGCACTTTCAGAACATTTATTAAAAGCGGGTATTGAACAGAAGCACTTAAACATGCGACTGAACCAAATATGGGGATGGCTTTATCAAAAAGGTATCACCGATTTTTCAAAAATGGGTAATATATCAAAAGATGTCAAAGGCTTACTGTCAAAATACTTTAGCATCAGCCTACCTGCAATAGTTGAAAAAAAGATTTCAACAGATGGTACTAGAAAATATTTACTTAGACTTTCTGGAGGACACGAAATTGAAACAGTATTCATTCCAGAAACTGACCGAGGTACTTTATGCATTTCAAGTCAAGTAGGATGCACCCTGACTTGCCCTTTTTGTCATACTGGAACCCAAAAATTAGTAAGGAACTTAAATCCATCGGAAATGATTGGTCAGGTTTTGATAGCTCGTGAGGATTTGAATGAGTGGCCGACTGAACAAAATAATCGAGTAGGCCAACCACGCAAATTAAGTAATATCGTTTTAATGGGAATGGGAGAGCCACTATACAATTTTGATGCCGTCCGGGATGCTATGAATATAGCAATGGATCCTGCAGGAATTGCGCTATCTAGGCGTAGAATTACCCTATCAACAAGTGGAGTAGTTCCAGAAATTGGTAAGGTCGGTGACGAAATCGGCTGTATGCTAGCAATTTCATTCCACGCCACAACAGATGAAGTTCGAAATAAACTTGTTCCAATAAATAAACGGTGGAATATTAGCCAGTTACTTCAAGCTTTACGAGATTACCCAAGGCTTTCTAACTCTGAAAGAATAACCTTTGAATATGTAATGATTGATAAAGTTAATGACAGCGATGAGGACGCAAGACGCCTCATAGCATTAATAAAGGGCATTCCAGCCAAAATAAATTTAATCCCTTTCAATGAATGGCCAGGAGCTCCGTACAAACGCTCTAGCAATAACAGAATTCGCGCTTTTGCAGATATAATACATAACGCCGGTTATTCTAGCCCAATCAGGAAGCCACGAGGAGAAGATATAATGGCAGCCTGTGGACAACTAAAATCAGAAACTGAAAGAGCTAGAAAATCAAAAGCACAGATAGCAAAAGAACTTATTAACGAATAATTGCCATTTTAAACAACAGGTTAGAGTTAAAGAAGAATGATGAAATGATGAAAAGACGACTCTTGATACTGGGATTTTTAACAACAACAATCTCTTCTTGCTCATCTTGGTTCAAAGTGAACAAAATAGAGTCTGTAACTCGGATAGTAATATTTAAAAATTCGCGAAAGCTATATCTTTACAATAAGAATAAAGCAATCAAAAGCTATAATATTGACCTCGGCTTTGCTCCTATTGGAGATAAAAAAATAGAAGGCGACGGTAAAACACCCGAGGGTCGGTATTATATAGACCGCAAAAATCCAAAAAGCGCTTACCATTTATCCTTAGGTATTTCATATCCAAACAAAACCGATAAAGCAGAAGCAAAAAAAATGGGTAAATCAGCTGGCAAAGATATTTTTATACACGGTAGAGTTGGCTTTCTAGGGCGTCGTCCTAAAAAAGATTGGACTTGGGGTTGTATTTCAGTTTCAAACTCAAATGTCGAAGAAATATATAAATTAGTTAGAATTGGAACAGTAGTAGATATTCTGCCATAAAGCTTATCTAGTTAAAACTTGCGTCCACCAGATTTTTCCATCCCCTGCTTGATACCAACTCAAACCCATATAACGCGCTTTTTCGTGTAAAATAATTGATCTAGTGTCTGACCTTTGCATCCAGGCATTTAAAGTTTCCAACTCACTTTCGTAAGTCTCTGAGATATTTTCACCCAATAATTGCCCATTAAAACCAGATCTAACCACCCTATCTAAAGGAGATGAGCCATCTGATCCAAAGTGCCATGCCCTATCTTGCTCATACATATCCCTTGAATGTGCTTTTGCTATTAGGTTCAACTCTTCACTCAAGGATATTTCGTATAAGTCATTTTCAACTCTATGTTCATTTACTGCATCTAACACTTTAGTGTGAATCTTTGCTGCTTTAGATTTAGAAATCCAATAAGTGCTTGATGTATTATTGACCAGATCAACAGCATCCAAACATCCAGACAATGTTAAACCAATTATTAATAATAATGCTGAACGAAACATGTGAAATATAATCCTTTTTTTAATAAATAAAGCTTTAACTCTAAATGTGACATCAATCAAACACTTGATTAAATATAAAACTATTTTTATTGCATCGATTGTTATTCAATCATAATAAACATACAATTTAAGTGTCTTAAGGAACTTTAGCATGGTAAAAAGCATAAAACAGATATCTCGAAGAGTATTTGGCAAAGTGATACTCACTAGTTCAATAACAGCGACCTTATCAAAATCAATTTTTGCTCAATCTATTATTGAGGACAGTGAATTAGGAGAAGGGGTTGTAAGAAATATATCTAGTTTTCAGGCTAGAAATTGGACTACTTACTTTGATGATTTAAAAAACGGTGCAATTTTAGCAGATACCACTAGTCGGGCCATACACTTTTGGTCAGAAGATGAAACCATATATAAAATTTACCCAACAAGTGTCCCCATTTCAGACGAATTAACAAGACTTGGTCGTACAAAGATTGTTAGAAAAGTGGTAGGGCCCAGTTGGCGACCAACACCTTCAATGTTGAAAAGTAACCCTGAGTGGCCAGAGTTTGTTCCACCTGGACCAGATAACCCCCTTGGCACACATGCACTGTATTTGAGTTGGCAATATTATCGTATTCACGGCACTCATG
>Ga0209816_1002042_pt1 | contig 14588 bp, 6 predicted proteins | sample CoawatmetaG01DNA_FD_187509 | JGI IMG/M metagenome (GOLD analysis project Ga0209816, IMG submission 187509) | Marine microbial communities from the West Antarctic Peninsula - Coastal water metaG017-DNA (SPAdes) (version 2) | ecosystem: Environmental > Aquatic > Marine > Coastal ... | reverse complement strand
CTCAGAAAACCGAGCAGGTTTTCAATGACAAGTTCAAAGGTTTTGAATATAACGTCGGGGATAAAAAATACAGGTTTAATGTAAACAATGCTGACGAGGTTAAAAATACTCAGAGCGACATAAGCAACTTCACCAAAAAGTTTTTGGATAAGAACTCTGCTTTAACAGACGCTAAAGGTTATCATAAATCTCTGTACACGGCAATGAATGCGGATGCTGTTGCAAAACACTTTTACGACCAAGGTAAAGCTGATGCTATGAAAAATAGTATGGCCAAAGCCAAGAATGTTGATATGAACCCAAGACAAGCTCATGGTGAAATTAAAACAGGTGGTACTAAGTTTAAAGTGTTAGGTGATAATTCTTCTGATTTTAAGTTTAAGATCAAAAACAATAAATTTAAAAAATAACAATTAAAACATATTAAAATATGGCAATTACAGGAGTAACGGCGGGTGCATTGACACCATCGCCAAGAGCACAAGCGCTTGCTTCAAATTACATTGACTTCGCTACAGCGGGTTCAAGTGATGGATGGGCGCAACAATATTTACCAGACCTTATGGCGGCGGAAGCTGAGATTTTTGGAAACAGAACTCTTTCAGGATTTCTTTCACAAGTAGGGGCTGAAGAATCTATGACTTCTGATCAAGTAGTTTGGTCAGAGCAAGGTAGATTACATTTACATTACAAAAACTGTACTGTATCGACTAACACTATTACTATGGTTAATGAAACTGATGGTAACACATCTGTTTCAACTCATGCGGTACGTGTAGGTGATATGGTATTAATTTCAGATGCTGGTGCAACTATTCAAGCATTTGTTTCTGCTATAGCGGCTGATACTATTACTGTTCTTCCTTACAAGCACGCGAATATCGCTGGCGCTGGTGTAGCGAGTACAACTAACGTTAGTGTATTAGTTTATGGTTCTGAGTATGTTAAAGGAGCTGTTGGAAGAGCTGGAGCTAACGCACCAACTTTCCAATCTTACACTAACAAGCCAATCATCTTAAAAGACAAATATGAGATCTCAGGATCTGATGCGTCTGCAATTGGATGGGTTGAAGTAGCTGGTGAAGAAGGTCAAAACGGTTACTTATGGTACTTAAAAGCTGAAGGTGATACTAGAGCTAGATTTACTGATTACTTAGAAATGTCTATGTTAGAGTCTGTTAAGGCAACTGTATCTTTCGCTGCAATTGAAACTGGCGCTACTGGTACAATTGGTGGTACTGAAGGTTTATTCTCTGCTATCGAAACTAGAGGTAACCAAACTTCTGGTGTTACTGGTGTTAACGCTGCAACTGATTTAGCTGAATTTGATGCTATCTTAGCTGAGTTTGATAAAAACGGTGCTATTGAAGAAAACATGATGTTTGTAAACAGAGCTACTTCGCTAGCAATGGATGACATGTTAGCTTCTATGAATTCTTACGGAGCTGGAGGTACTTCTTACGGAGTATTTGACAATTCTGAAGATATGGCATTGAACTTAGGTTTCTCTGGTTTCAGAAGAGGTTCTTATGACTTCTACAAGTCTGACTGGAAATACTTAAACGATCAAGCTGGTAGAGGTGGTATGATTGATACTGTTGGAGCTATACGTGGTGCAATTATCCCAGCTGGAGTTTCTTCAGTTTATGACCAACAATTAGGGAAGAACCTTAAACGTCCTTTCTTACACGTTCGTTATAGAGCTTCACAAACTGATGACAGAAAGATGAAAACATGGACTACTGGTTCTGTTGGCGCTGAAACTTCTGATCTTGATGCGATGGAAGTGCATTACTTATCTGAAAGATGTTTAGTGGTACAAGGTGCTAACAATTTCATGTTAATGAACTAAGCACTATTTATATTTAAAACCGTCCCCTGAAATACGGGGATGGTTTTTATTTTTATTAATTTATATTATATTATATTATGGCTAAAAAAGCTAACACAAAAAAAGTTGAGGTAGAACCTCAAATCGAAACAATGGAAGAAGTAGTTACAGAATTTTTTGAAGAAACTGTAGTTGCAGAACCAAAAATAAAAAAACCAGTTGCTGAAACTACAAAACCAAAAAAAAATGGTTGGGAAATAAAAGATAGGTTATATGTTTTAAAGCATGAAAAAACGCCTTTAAGCTACTCAATAAAAACATCGGGTATTAATTACTTTGATGAAGAGCTTGGTTATGAAAGAGAGTTAAAATACACCGCTAACCAAATGACTTCTTTTGTAGATGAAATGAAAGGCGAACAAAGGTTAGAGCACATTATTTTTAGAAACGGCAGTTTGTTTGTTCCTAAAAACAAAGTTGTTTTACAAAAACTATTATCTTTATATCACCCAATGAAAGATAAGTTATTTGAAGAGGTTAACAAAGTTGCAGATGCGGTTGATGAGATTGATTTTTTAGAAATGGAAATAGCAGCTCTAAATGCGGCACAATCTCTTGATATAGACATGGCTGAAGCGGTTATGCGTGTTGAGAAAGGTTCTGAGGTGTCTAACATGAGTTCTAAAGAACTTAAAAGAGATTTGTTACTATATGCTAAGAAGAGCCCCCGCTTGTTCTTAGATTTAGTTAATGATGAAAATGTTATGCTTAGAAACTTTGGTATTAAAGCAACTGAAATGGGTATATTAAAATTATCCAGTGATCAAAGAACTTTTTCATGGGGATCTAACGATAGAAAACTAATGAATGTACCATTTGATGAACACCCTTATTCAGCTTTAGCCGCTTGGTTTAAAACTGACGAAGGTATGGAGATTTACTCCAATATTGAAAAAAGGTTAAACTAATAACCATTTATATTCCCTGGTGATTTTAAAGTCATCAGGGTAATATAAGTAATTAAATAAAATTATGCAAAAAAACAATTTAAGAAATTACACTAAACAATCTAGAGGAATTGGAGATACTATAGCAAAGTTTACTTCATTTACTGGTATAGATAAATTAGCCCATAAAGCAGCTACAACTGTTGGTAAAAAAGGTTGTGGGTGTGGCGCAAGACAAGAGGCTTTAAATAAAGCTTTTCCTTATAAAAAATAAATAACAATGGTACCTATAGACACTGTATATCAAAGAGTTTTAGCATTAGCTAATAAAGAGCAGAGAGGATATGTTACTCCACTAGAGTTCAACTTATTAGCAAACCAAGCTCAAATGCAAATTTTTGAACAGTACTTTTATGACTTGGATCAAGCTAAAAGAACTGATTCAGAAGAAAATTCTCTCTCTGATATGGAAGAGTTGATAAAAAATAAGCTATCGGTGTTTACGTCAATACAAAATATAACTAGTGGCGTGTTTCCTGCTAACTACAGAATAGGTAAAATATTTGTTGGAAATCAAGAGGCAAAAAAAATTGAGCAAATAGAATACACTAACATGCTGGCCTCGCAATTTCACGCTTTAGGATTAAAAAATCTAGCCGTGTATGTAGATAGCACGGCAGCGGGACAAGATATTATTCCTTACGGTGGCGCAGCTAAGTGTGAAGTTATTTCTAAGCCAGGCAAGGTTGAATGGGGTTATGATGTTATTCAAGAAAAAGCCCTGTACCACGCTGGTAGATCTACAAATTTTCAACTACACGACGCCGAAGAAACAGAGTTGGTTTACAAAATACTAGCGTTAGCTGGTATTGTTATAAACAAAGTAGGACTAGTTTCAACAGCATCTGGATTAGATCAAACACAAATAGTACAAGAAAAACAATAAATAAATGGGATTACTAACAGGTACGGAACAAGGATATTATGATAGTGGTGATTTTGGTGGATATCAATTCACTTCTTTAAGCGATATCATAAATAACTTTATGGCAACTTATATCGGTGAAGATAGAATACTGCCTACAACACGTAGGTCGGATGTAACCTTCCACGCTATGAGGGCAATGCAAGAGTTAAGTTTTGATACTTTTAAATCTTGTAAGACTCAAGAAATAGAAGTAGCGCCTCACTTAACCATGCCGTTACCTAGAGATTATGTTAACTATGTTAAGCTATCTTGGAGTGATGCCTCTGGTATAGAGCACATTATATACCCTACTAGTAAAACTTCAAACCCTAGAGCTTTAAATCAAAACACAGATGGTGATTACAATTTAACAGCAACAGGAACTATGGTTAATGGTACTAATTCTATAGTTTTAGATTCAGAATACACAAACGTTTGGGTTGGGATGTTGGTTGCGTCTACTAATATAACAGGTAAATCAACAGCTACAGTTACAGCAACCTCAACGGTAAATGGTATAACAACTATAACCATTAGTGCTAACGCCACATATACTGGGACTGAAACCCTAACATTTACGGCGCCAAATGGCAATTTACTAGAACAATCTACTTCACTTGTTTTGAGTGGTTTATCTTGGGCTAGTGGTGAAGATAAAATAACAGCTGCAACTAGTGTTGGGGCCGCGACTGTTGGGATGGTGGTTTCACATGAGGATTTTCCAGTGGGCACAGAGATAGTTGATATTAATGGGTTAGTGATAACAACATCAGCAAACTCTACAGCTTTAGCAACGGCTGAGAACGTTAACTTTGTTTCTTACACTGGTATTTCAGATACTTGGTCTAAGTACAAGTCGGCTACTCCCTCTGAAAATAATAACGATGATTATCAAGATGATAATTATTGGCCAATGAATGGGCAGAGGTATGGACTTGATCCTCAACACGCTCAGGTTAATGGATCTTATTTTATTGATTGTGCTACAGCAAAAATTCATTTTAGCTCTAATTTAGCTGGTAAAACTGTGATATTAAAGTACATTAGCGATGGACTTGGAACAGACGAAGAAATGATGGTGCATAAATTTGCTGAAGAAGCTATGTACAAATGGATAATGTACGGTTGTTTGTCAGCAAGAATAGATATACCAGAATATGTTATAAGAAGATACAAGAAAGAAAGATTTGCTGAAACAAGAAAAGCTAAGTTAAGATTATCAAACATTAAGCTAGAAGAGATTACTCAGATTCTAAGAGGTAAATCGAAACAAATAAAACACTAATTAAATGCCAGAATTAAATCATAAGTTCACCTTAGGTAGAATGAATAAAGATGCCGACGAGCGTCTTGTTGAAAATGGTGAATATAGAGACGCATTAAATGCTCAAGTAGCAACTTCAGACGGAAGTGACGTTGGTACGTTGCAAAATTTATTAGGTAACACTGATATTTCTAGTGAGTTTATACGTTTTGATATGGATTATGGAGGTTTACTTTCAAGAGCCAGTGGTAGTGATCACGAGTACTACTGTATTGGTAGTATTGTAGATGGAAAAACAGATAGGATTTATTGGATGCTTGCTGGCGATGGTAAGGATATCATAGCTGAGTATGATTATAATACAAAAGTTGTGTTACCAGTAGTAGTTGATATATATAACATTAACGTTGTAGCGGGTACTGATAATGGTAGAGTGTTAAATTTTGACAAAAACTTTCTTATAACTGGAATAAACATTATTGATGATTTTTTGTTTTGGACTGATAATAACACAGAGCCAAAGCAAATAAACATACAAACAGCTAAAATGGGTTGTGTAAATCCTAGTAGTTTGCTTCCAGACTTTACTTACCAAACAGATTTTTACGTTAAAACTAGAAACCCAGAAAATCAAGTGCCACCGTTTATAAACGTGGCGAAGATGAAAGAAGAGCACATAACAGTTATTAAAAAATCACCAAAGATAGCACCTAGACTAGAGATGAAAAACACTCTTAGAGGTGATACTGATTTGGATGGGTTTTATGGTAATCTTCAAACAACAATAACCATTCCTAATGGGTTTGCCAGTGTAAATGATCCAGTTGCAACCCTGCAAGATGGTAATGCCGAGTGGTTGTCTGGAAAAATAGCATTTCAAACTGATACCCTTGTAGATTATGAAACAGGAGATTTTTTAACGCTAACCCTTCAAGGAGGTGGTGCAGCGTATACTTCTAGCCAACAATTAAGTGAAATTGTAATTGAAATTACAAGCCACATAGAGTACAATCACAATTACATTTACCTCACATCAGCATATAACCCAGCAGCACCTGCGCCTCCGGTAAGTGATCTAACTGATCCAACGAAGTTGTTTCTTGAGACTATCCCAGGTTCTGGTGTGTTTGATAAAAACGTACCAGCAACCAACATTTGGTTTGAAGCTGAAATAGTGAGTGGAAACTTATCTGTAAATTCAACCACTAATTTGTTTGATGTTTCTTTGAAACAAGAAGACTCAGTATTTAAGTTTAAGTTTCCTAGGTTTGCCACTAGATATAAATACACAGATGGACAATATTCTACTTTTTCTCCATTTTCAGAGGTAGCATTTTTACCTAGTAAATTTGATTATTTACCTAAAGAGGGCTATAATCTAGGTATGGTTAACTCTGTTAGAAAATTAGCTATTAAAGATTTTGTTAACAAAAACCAACTACCAGATGGTGTAGTTGAAATTGATATTCTTTATAAAGAATCTAATTCACCAATAGTTTATACTGTTGATACAATAAAAAGAGTTGATTTTGATGCTAGAAAGTATGATTCTTGGAATGCGGTTAATATAAATAATACCAGTACTCAAAATACAACTGGCTTTGTTAAAATATCATCTGAGGTTGTTCATGCAATGATTCCTTCTAATCAATTGCTTAGAGTCTATGACAACGTTCCTAGAAAAGCTTTAGCGCAAGAAATAGTTGGAAACAGAATAGTTTATGGTAACTATTTACAAAACTATAACATGGAGAATAGTTTCACTTTTCCAGTTCCAGCGCTCCTTGGGATTGGAGCGTCTAAATTCTCTAGAAACTCAAACATAACCATTGATGCTCACCTAACACATAAAACAAGAAAATTGTCAAGTGTTGGCGCGGCAATGGTACCACAATTGTTAAATCCACTTCATGCAAAAAGTTATTCCCCAGCAAAATCAATTAAAACACTTAGAACATATCAAGTAGGCGTTTCTTATATTGATGAGTTTGGTAGAGAAACTCCAGTTTTTTCCAGCTCAAAAACAAGCAAAAACTCATTACAAGTAGGTAAATCTGTCGCTAATCAAGCGGGAAGTTTAAAAGCACAAATGTTTAGCATGCATCCAGAGTGGGCTAAAAACTTTAAGTTTTTAATAAAAGAATCTTCAAACGAGTACTATAATCTAGCAATGGATAGATGGTATCCAGCTCAAGATGGTAACATATGGTTATCTTTTCCTTCTTCCGAAAGAAACAAAGTGGATGATGAAACCTTTTTAATACTTAAAAAACGACATAATAGCGATATTTTTGTTCCGGATAATACTAAGTACAAAATACTAGCTATTGATAACGAAGCTCCTTTATTTATAAAAACCAAAAGAGTTCCTAAGAAAACTGTTTTTGGTGGTGTCAACTCAGGTGCTGGTATTGGGGTTACAATTGCAACTGCAGCAATAGGACAGTTGATTATAGGTACCGCTGGTGTGGGTACCAATGATGAAAACACTGGTTTTCCAGCAACAGACGGAACTCAAATTAAAATTTATACTGACGATATCAAATCACTCGCTACGATTATAGAAAAAGAAAGTATACGTGGTTGGGAGTTTAGAGTTAGGCATGCTGTTGGCGGCACTAGTAATTGGTATAAAATACAATCTTTTGAAGAAGATCCAACAGATACTTACACAACAATAGTATCTAAAAAAAGGTTTGGCTTAGATATGGGGGTTACAAGCGCTATACCTTGGAGCAATAATACAGCAGCAGCAGCAGCTTTCGACGATATTCAAATTGAATTTGTTAGAAGTGAAGTTAATGATCTACCTGAATTTGATGGTAGGTTTTTTGTAAAAGTTTTAGCTGACAGCACTATCAAAAAAGCTATAATTGGTCAATATACAAGCGGATCAACAGAGTGGCAAGTTACAGATGCTATTAGATCTCAATATATAAATCCTGAAGCGGATTACGGTATTGGAATAGATGATTGGGATAATGGACCTGTCAACAAGTGGTTTAGTTCAAACATAGACACTATATCTATAGAAGACATGGGAGTAGGACCTCACAATAAATTACAACACACTATTCACGATTCTATGTCAAGTGGAGGTCAAACGTATTGGGATCAAGCTGGTAAAACCAATGCCTCTGGCAACGCTTCAAGCGGATGGTTTATAGATAAAATTGAAGCATTTAGGCCTTGGAAGATCACAGGTAATCAAGGGTGGAATTATGATATGGGAAATCCTATATCAACAAGTGAAATTACTATTAGCAACACAGTAAGGAATGACAACTTTTACTTTACAAATCAAGATACCAATTACCCTCAAGCTGGTTTATTTATGGATGCCGCTCAAGTTGATGGAGTTGGCTGGAAACAACAGTTGAAGTTAGTTGGTACAAACACTCACTCAGAACCACTTGGCACAAACAGATATTTAAACCAAACGGATTTAAAGGCGCCTGGTAAAATGTTAAGAGATGGGGCCGTCCACGATTACGGTGGCGTAATACCTTCACTAGGTATAAATAAAATTACCGATGGAGGGGGTGATATAATACATCTTTCTTACTCTGGCGTAGGCGTTGATGAACCCCTTGTCCATCTAAGCTCGTTAAACCAATTAAAAACAAAACTTGACGATACAACGTGGGCGCAAAGTTTTGTAGATGACGTTAGTTTTATTACAGCAATAACACAACAAGGCGCTCTTTGGAGATGGGCAGAAGATCCTGATGGTATAATATACAGAACCACTGGCTACGATCCAACAAGCATGAGCGGAACTTTAACTCAGCAAGAGTGGAGCAACAATACCGTTGACAAAAGCGATGATGGACTTGGCGTAGGGCTTTACAACTACACTTCTTTCTGCGACTATATCGTGCCTCACTACAAGGCGTGGGTACAGATTGTACCTTTTTTTAATGATATCTATCTCAATTCAACTAAAAGAGCGCATTTTGTTTCTGTTGGAAGAAGAGATACGGACACATTATCACTAACATCCATTCAGCAATATGGGCTGGCTGTTTTACCACCCTCAATGTTGGTTGCCGCTCTTAACGACCTTAGTTTAACTGCAGCTGATTCTGCTGGTGGTTGGGCTGCTGCCCCCGCTCACTATAAATACCCTTCTTTTACTAAAGAATCGGGTAAAGCACGTAATAAACGTAGAAGATACATGTTTGCCGCTAAGCCGTTTATTGATGCTAATGGAAAATTGATAGATGAATCTGTTAACTTTAGTACACTGGGTAATGTAACAAACAATCCTAATAGCACAACTGGTACAGCTACTACAACAGGTAACTACCTACCAACAAACAATCCTGGTTTGCCACCTCATTTTTTAAGTGATGGAACAGCTTTAGATAGTACAACAACCCCAGTCAAGCCAGGAACGGACGCCCCTGGTATCCGGCCGGATGGAGTTTATTCTGGTTATAGTGTTGTAAATGGAGGTACAACTAATACTGTACCAGCTATAAAAACCACAGACGCGGCAGGCACAGAATCTGAAGTGCCAGGCTCTTGTACTTTTGAATTGGTTATTCCTTGGATAGAAACTGACGATAGTGATAACTTTACCACTACTAATCCCGCTATATGGGAAACTGAACCAAAGAAAGATTTAGATTTAGATTTGTATTATGAAGTTGGACAAACATATCCTACAGATTTAAATAGCACAACCATGGAGCAATTCGTAGGCCCAATAAGAGATTACAATGTTTCATTTCCTAAGAAAAATTTTAACACTAAAGTAACATGTTTTACTTCTTACGATTTATATCTTAGTAGATATGAGATTATGTTAAATTCTGGAGCAGTGTACAGTGTGGCTCAAGCCACTGCTGCCGGCGATCCTAGTTTAGTTGGTAACGCTATACCCGGTTCAGATGATATTAGAGTTGTTTCTCACAGAGTACCCGCAGCAAATGCATATTGTACTGATGGTGTTTCACTTGATGAAGCAACTTGTCTTGCTCCTAATATTTGGTATAATGGTGAGAATGGCTCAGACCATCATGTTTGGTTAGAAGATGTTAACGGAGTACCATTGATTGGTGACGATGCATCTTTAATTGTGTATCCAGGGCAAGTAGTGCCTGCGCAAGAAAGCTTTTTAAGATTTACTAGAGAAGACGGTAGTACAACGGAATCAAAAGTAATGTCTCAAGCTCAAATAACAGGCCCAACACTTGATCCTGCTACTGGAGCACAATTAGGAGCGGTACTACACGGCGCCTACGAGTTAGACCCTAATAGCCATAACTATGAAGTTTCTCTTCCTTGGCACAATTGCTATTCTTTTGGAAACGGCGTTGAGTCTAATAGAATTAGAGATGATTACAATCAAGTTTTTATTGACAAAGGAGCTAAAGTATCTACGGTATTAGAAGAGCCTTACTTAGAAGATAGAAGATCAAGTGGCTTAATATACTCTGGTATATACAACTCTATAAGTAACGTTAACAACTTAAATCAATTTATACAGGCTGAGAAAATAACTAAAGACTTAAATCCAGATGGTGGTAGTATACAAAAATTGTATACTAGAGATACTAACCTAGTAACTATTTGTGAAGATAAAGTGTTTAAAATATTAGCCAGTAAAGATGCTTTGTTTAACGCTGATGGTAATCCACAGTTAGTGGCTACAAACAAAGTTCTTGGAGAGGCAACAACATTTGCTGGGGACTACGGTATATCAACAAATCCAGAGTCTTTTGCGGTAGATTCGTTTAGAATGTACTTTACAGATAGAGTCAGGGGAACTGTTATAAGGCTGTCTCAAGACGGTATAACGCCTATATCATCTATTGGTATGGTTGATTGGTTCAACGATAATTTAGTAACCGCAAAAAGATTAGTGGGTAGTTTTGATGATAAGAAAAAAGAATACAACTTAAACTTAGCTTACTTTGACTACACCACCTACTCTGTGGGCATTTTATGTGATGTCAGAGAAATAGAAGATCTGCCGTTACCTGGGGAACTACAACAGGATCCAATCACAGTATACCAACCAACTGCTCCGGGAGTATTGGTTTTAAACGGTACTGATGCTAGTAAGTTTTCTGTTGGTGACACTGTTAGCGGTGAAGGTATAAAACTTGGCTCTGTTGTAACGGCTATAGACTATCAAGGCAGTGGACAGTGGCGGATAAAACTAAATCAAACTCCAGATATTGATGACTTATGGGCACTTTTACCACAAGGCCAAACAGTGCCGTATGCATATGGTGTTAAAGCTACATTTCCAACCAGGATAACAGCGTCTCAAGAAGGCCAACCATCGAACACCATATCTTTTTCAGAAAAAAATAAAGGATGGGTTAGTTTTAAGTCGTTTTTAAAAGAAAACGGATTAAGCTTAAATAATGAGTACTTCACTTTTAAGCATGGTATGCTTTACCAGCATCACACAAACCCTATACACAATAATTTTTATGGATCTCAGTTTGATTCTAGCGTAGAGGTATTATTTAACGAACTACCTGGGTCTGTAAAGAGCTTTGGTGCTTTAAGTTATGAAGGATCACAATCGAATATAACTCAAGATCTTAACAACTCTGCAGAGTACTGGGACAATAAAAATAAATTAGGTTGGTACGTGAGTAAAATGTATACAAACCTACAGGAAGTGGACTTGCAAGAGTTTAAAGACAAAGAGGGTAAGTGGTTCTCTCAATTAAAAGGCGTGACAACAAAATGGCTTGATGATGGAATCGGCGGTAACATTGATACAAATGAATTTTCTTATCAAGGTATAGATGATAATAGTGGAGTTACTATTATTGATGGTGGTTACACTTCTTGGGATTGTGCAGAATTGCCAGGTGAGTGGTCAGGGGTTTGTTGTGATGGAAGATCTTATATAATTGATCCAAACACTGGTGGTGTGCTAGACTTAAGTAACTACCCCAACACTGATTATTTCTGGGAAAATCAAAGCGTGCAAATTGTAGACAGAATTTGGATAAACTCCAGCGGAAACACGGTTACAGCATGTGGTAATATTGGTGGGAATGTAAGTGCTACCGGTGCGTTATTTGGCAATGGAAACAACAATTCCAATTTTATTGGTTATAATGATGTTGTAATTGATCCTGCTACTGGTTCAACGTCAGGTCCTACTGACTTAATTGTAACATCAGCACATCCGGAGGATTTTGCCCTTTACAATACAATATCAGCAAGTCCGGGAGGCCGTAGGTTTTACGTAGACGCTACTAGTGTTGAATCATATATAAACTGGTGGCATAACAACGTTGATGACAGCGGTGTTTTTTACGTAGGAATGACTTATGCTGAGTTTTCGGCGGTAATTTATGGTTATAGTTATCCTGCCCCAGGCTCTTTCAATTCGCAAGTTTTTAGTTACCAACCAGGCCTTAGTTCTGGTGCCGTATCTTGTGGTGAGCCAGTTCAAGAAGGAAATACTCATCGATGCACTGAGGTAGTGGGTTTAATAGGTACTTATGCCACTGAGCAGTTGTGTTTATCTGATCCCACGACGGCTTGCGGTAGTTTATGTATTTATGATGCTGATATTACAGTGCATACTATTGATGCTAATGATAGTGAATGTTTAAACGGCTCTGTGCATGTTACCTTAGACTCTCTGGATCCAACAGCGGAGTTTTGGAACGTGTCTTATATAGCGGGCAACAATATAGAAAATGTAGCTGAAAGCTCTGCTTTTGATGATCCAGTAACATATTATTTCCTTGGAGACTCTAACTCTTTTGTTCTACCTGGTGGCGGTAACTGGGTAGCTGTTGTTACCGATAGTAACCGTTGTACTGTAAAAAAAGAGTTTGGAATTCTGTGTAATTACAATCCGCCGGTTCTTTGCGTGAATAATTTCAACTCCGTAATCAATGTAGTTGATGCTACGGAAGATGGGGTTGGGAATTGTCCTGCGACTTTAGCAGACGGGAGTATAAATGTTACTATCACTTCTGTAAGTACAGGCGCAACAACTTGGTCTGTAGAATACTTTCAACTTGTAAACGGTATATTAACTTCACTTTTCTTTGATGACAACTATGGGAGCGGCTACCAAATAAACAGTTTGTCTTATTTAGGTAGTTTGGCTTCTGGTCAATATGTAGTGCGTGTTTATGACAACGCCACGTGCGTGGTAGATTATGATGTAGCGGTTCTATGTGTTGCAGCGCCTGTAGTAACTTGTATGTTTGGTGTAAATGCATATGACAAATCATACTCAACAACAACTTATGCAACACAGCCTCGTTGTAATGACGGTATGATACAATTTGAGCTCATTGCAGTGAATGGTAATTATACAAATGGTGGGCAACCACTTCCAACAACTATAACCGTCGAGTTTGAAGGGACTGATATGACATCAGGCGTATCCACAGGTGTTATTAGCACCGCCACTTATGCCGTATCTAGTTTCCCAATAACCTTTACGGAAGTTGGTCTTTCGCCTGGAATCCAATACGTATGGACATGGACAGACAATAACGGTTGTAGCGATGCGTTAGGGACAAATCTACCCGGATGCGAGCGAGTGATTGCTGGCTGTACAGATCAATGGGCTACTAATTATAATCCCCTTGCAACTAATGATGATGGTTCTTGCGTTGGTCCGTGCACTGGACCATTCGTCCCATATTGGACTTATCCCCAGGAAACTTTAAATCCCCTAGATGGACAATATAATTTTGAATTAGCATTGCACCTTGGTTACGGGGTTGACAACATCAACCCTAACACGGGAGACGTTGGTCGCTTTAAAACGCAATATGCGTGCCCTATCACTGAGTTGATTCTGGTAAACAAGAAAATATGTGATTTATCGGGATTGGAAGCCTTTACTAATCTAACTAAGCTTGACGTGAGTAGCAACGGAAGACACAGTGTTAATTTTGATTGTGAAATAGAAATTCTACCCACAAGTGCACTCCCGCTCCTTGAGTACATAGATGCTAGCGAAAATTCGATTTCTAAATTTGGTTTTGATTTCACCAATAACACTCAGTTAAGACACCTTGATCTTGCCGGCTCCCTTATGTATGTAGCGGGGAGTTCTAGTTGGGGATTCCACGAGTGTGCGGTCGAAATGGATTTAAGCCAAAACACTCTTTTAGAACATTTAGATCTTCACAGCAACTTTATAGCTGATCTAGACTTAAGTACTAATGTTGGAAATTTAACGTATTTAGATGTAAGCACGGGTTACAACTCCAACTTCTATGGCCCAAGTGGATGTGGAATGGCTTTAGGAGGATTAATAAACACTTGTGGGCCAATAAATGTTAACTTAGGGCATAATATTGATCTAAATAACCTTACCCTTATCGCGGGCGGCTGGAAAGCACCTAACATGACAATTCAAGTGGGAAGTGCGAGTAGAGCTATATTAGGAAATTCCTTATTAGCGGGTGGGGCTTTTAGTATACCAGCAAGTGCAACCTTCATACAATAATACACGATAAAAAAATATGACAAAAGAAGAAATAGCTAAGCTAACATTGAAAGACATGGAGCGCTTGTTTAAAGAACCAAACACTAACAACTTAACAAAGGAAGATGTTGTGTTAATAC
>Ga0209816_1002031_pt1 | contig 14637 bp, 14 predicted proteins | sample CoawatmetaG01DNA_FD_187509 | JGI IMG/M metagenome (GOLD analysis project Ga0209816, IMG submission 187509) | Marine microbial communities from the West Antarctic Peninsula - Coastal water metaG017-DNA (SPAdes) (version 2) | ecosystem: Environmental > Aquatic > Marine > Coastal ... | reverse complement strand
TCCCAAAAATCCATACTAATTCACGAGGCTTATGATAAGAACCATACATAAGACCACGAAACATATGCAGATACACTACTGCGAAGAACAGTGAAGCGCCTGTTGTATGCATGTATCTAATAACCCAACCATAATCAACGTCTCTCATGATATATTCAACAGAAGCGAATGCACCTTCTTCGGTATTCTCATAACCGAACATTAGCCAGATACCGGATACGATCTGAATAATCAGAACCACTGAAGCAAGTGCCCCAAACATATACCAAAAATTTACTTTTTTAGGTACTGGATGTTTCGATAAATGGCGCTCGTAAGTATTTTTAATTGGCAGCCGATCGTTGACCCAGTTAAATATTCCTGAAGATTGATTTGACATTATGCTATTTCCCCATCTTCCCCTATGGTTAAAATATTTCCACTAAAAGTATGCAGTGGAACCTTCAAATTCGTCGGCGCTGGAACGCCTTTAAATACTCTGCCCACTATATCAAACATAGACCCATGACAGGGACAAAAAAACCCTCCAATCCATTCTTGATCCCATGGTTGAGGCTCCATCTCAGGATAATATTTAGGAGAGCAACCTAGATGAGTGCATACCCCAGCTATAACTGTAAACTCATCAGAAGTTGATCTAGTTGGATTAATATTTCTATAGGGCTCATCAATGTTAATAGACTGAGGGTCGTCTAATTTTTCCTCTATCTTAGAAAGGCTGGCAAGAGCCTCTTTTGAATGCCTGATAACAAACACGGGTTGCTTTCTCCAGGCAACTTGAATCTTTTGGCCAACTTGGATTTTAGAAATATCTACTTTAACGGGAGCGCCAACCGCCTTAGCCTTTGCACTCGGATTCCATGCAGATAAAAAAGGAACTGCTGCAAATGGAACGCCAGCAGCTCCAAAGCCTGCCGTCATACCGATTAAAACTTTTCTTCGTGTGGTAAGTTTGTCTTCCATTAAAGGAATTAACGTTTTGAGAATTGAGAGCTTTTTCTAGCTTTCTTGAGACCCGGTTTTTTTCTTTCAACTTTTCTATCATCTCTTGTTAAAAACCCTGCGGATTTTAACTGAGGCCTAAGAGATTCATCATATTCTAACAAAGCTCTTGAGATGCCATGCCTAATAGCACCAGCTTGGCCAAAACTTCCACCGCCTTTCACCATTGCCTTAATATCAATTTGCTCATCTAGCTCAGTCAATCTAAGAGGTTGAAGCACAAGCATTTGAGCCACTTGCCTTCCAAAGTAATGAGAAAGTTCTTTATCATTTACCATAATTTTACCTTTTCCTTTAGAAAGGTAGACTCTTGCGGAAGACGTCTTACGTCTGCCAGTTGCATAGTGAATAGCTGTGCTCATATTTTTGGTTCCCAAATTTGAGGTTGTTGTGACTCATGAGGGTGATCAGACCCTTTATAAACTTTTAATTTTTTATACATCTGTTTTCCAAGCTTATTTTTAGGAAGCATGCCCTTTACAGCCTCTTCAATAATATATTCAGGCTTAGTTTCCAAAATATCTTTTAAAACTCTTGTTTTTAAGCCGCCAGGGTAAAGTGTGTGAGTATAATATTTTTTATCTTCTAACTTATTGCCAGTAACTTTAATTTTTTCAGCGTTAATAACTATAACAAAGTCTCCGCCATCAGTATGAGGAGTAAAAGTTGGCTTATCTTTTCCTCTTATTTTGTCAGCAATTTTTGTAGCAAGCCGTCCTAGTATCTTATCTGAGGCGTCAACGATGACCCATTCATGGGTGGCGTCTTCTTTTCTAAGAGAAAGAGTTTTCATTTTATATATGTTTTAAGAGAAAATTAGATGCGAATGTTAATGTTTAAGCGCAATTTAATCAATATTTTAATGCATTTAGTTTACTTTTTATTTAAATCTTCAAGATATTTTTTACTAGATATTTCATGCAATCTACTTGCAGATCTTTCCCATAAAAATTTTAGCTGCGTTCCTTTGTATAAATTTTTTAGCAAAGCAGCCTCAACAAATAATTTCATTTTTTGCCTCTCTTGGTAAGTAATATCAATAAAGCTAATAAAGCGTCTAATCTTATCTAAATGCTCATCATCACAGGAGTGGAACTCACTAAGAAAAACCCAATCATAAGTTTTAGAAATTTCTATAAAATCTTTACTGCCACTCGGTTCCGAAAAGAAATCTTTAAATGAGAGCCATAAAAAATTTTGAGAGCTCCCTTTGCATGAAAACTTTCTATTACTCGCAGTAAAATTTAGATTTGTAGACCATTTCTCTTTAAATGTTTTATGAAGAAAGCCATTTACATCTTGATCAATGGTATCAAATAATGAAATTTCTCTTAGTCGATAATCCTCAGCTCCTTGAAGATTAAAAATAGCAAACTGAGATTGAATTAGGTGAATTGTGGGTAAAAATTTATTTCTTTGTAACCCATCCTTATAAAGATCCTTTGGAGGAGCATTTGAAGAAAGCATAACTCGAACACCATTCTTGATTAAAGACTCAATAACTAAGCCAATAATCATTGCATCAGATATGTCTTCGATTTGAAACTCATCAATGAATAACATGTTGTATTTTTTTGAAAGATCTTTTGAAACAATTAATAAGGGGTCTTTTATCTTTCCAATCTCTGCTAAACGGCTATGAATTAATTGCATAAATTCAAGAAAATGAAATGTTCCTGAATCTCCAAAATAACAATCTTCAATTGCTTTTAAAAGTAATGTTTTACCTCTACCCACAGGTCCCCAGAGATAAATACTTCCAGGATTTAAGCTTTTACGAAAAAGAGATGGGGGTTTAAATTTAGAGTCAAGTTCTATGAAGGTTTCTAGAAATAACTGTTGCGACTGATCTGGGTTTATACCCTGCATTGCAAGATTCTCAAGTACAATTTCGATATCCTTCATAATATTAATGTAATAGGTATATGAGATTTTTTAATAATAAACTTTCAAGAATAAATTTTTTAATCCTAATGTTTATTCTCCCATATCTTTATGTAGATATGTCCAATAGTTCTAATTCATCAGGAATTAGCAAAGCAGCATTATCTGTAGTTAATATTATTGCAACTAATCCCGCTTCCTCATCAAGTTATAAATCTAGAAGCGATGAACTGATAGTAGGTTCGGGGATTATTATTTCTAAAGATGGCTATATTATTACGAACCTGCACATTATTAACGGGCAAAAAAAAATTAATGTTGAACTTGATGATGGTCAAATAAAATCAGCAAATGTTATAGGATATGATCAACGATCTGATCTAGCTGTCATCAAAATTTCACATCAAGAGAAGCTATCGCCAATCAAATTAGCTGACAGTGCTACGGCACGCATAGGAGACAGCGTTATCGCTATTGGGAATGCTTTTGGCTTAGGAAAAACTTTTACCAGCGGAATAATAAGCGCAACCGGAAGAGATTATGGAAATCCATACCTAGAACTCATTCAAACTGATGCTGCCATTAATCCAGGAAATTCTGGGGGTGCTCTTTTGAATCATAGAGGCAATCTAATTGGCATGAACACAAAAATTTTTTCTGAAACTGGATCATATGCTGGAATTGGATTTGCCCTTCCATCAAATAAGATGATCGATGTGGCATCAGAGATAATTAAATATGGAAAAGTGCAGAAATCATGGATAGGTGATTTTCGAGTTAAATATAAAAGATTTATTCTTAATAATGAATTAGTTTATGGATTAGAAATTTTAGAATTAAAGAAATATGGACCTCTATTTGAAGGTACAAAAATTCAACCTGGCTCAATTATTATTTCAATTAATAATCAGCCAGCATCCTGGAAAAACCTAACAGAAGCATTAAAAAATTCATTTCCTGGGGATGAAATAGCTCTTAAAATCCTTCAAGATAATAGGATTATTGAAAAAAACTTAATTACACAAGCTCAAACAGATTAGCTGGGCAATCGCGTAATATCTGCACCAAGGTAGGATAATTTCTCTTCAATTCGTTCATATCCCCTATCAATATGATAAATGCGATCAACTATTGTTTCTCCTTTAGCACATAAACCTGCCAAAATTAAGCTTGCTGAAGCTCTAAGGTCTGTTGCCATTACTGGGGCTCCAGTCAAACAACGTACTCCAGCTATGATAGCGTTACTACCTTTTATATTAATATCACACCCCATACGATTTAATTCTTGAACATGCATAAATCTATTCTCAAAAACATTTTCTGTAACCACAGCTGTACCAGAAGATAATGCATTTAGAACAGTAAATTGAGCTTGCATATCTGTAGGAAATCCTGGAAAAGGTGCTGTTGAAATATCTACAGGATTAATTGAACCCTGAGACATGGAAAGTCGAATGCTATTTTCTGTTACGAAGATCTTTGCTCCACTCAACTTTAATTTATCTAAGATATTATTCATTCGACCTGAATCAATATTATTAATTATGATATCGCCATAAGTAACTGCTGCAGCTATGAGATAGGTACCTGCTTCAATTCTATCCGCGGGAATTGTAAATACGCATTCTTGAAGATCATTAACACCATCAATTATAATTTCATCAGTTCCTGCCCCTGAGATTTTTGCACCCATAGAGTTTAAAAAATCTGCTAAGTCTTCAACCTCTGGTTCTTTTGCAACATTGCGAAGGATTGTTTGGCCTTTGGCTAGCACTGCTGCCATCATAATATTTTCAGTTCCAGTGACTGAAACTCCTGGAAAAGTTATTTCACAACCAATTAATTTTTTTGCGCTAGCCTCAATATATCCGTTCTTTAATTCAATCTTGGCACCAAGTTGTTCTAAGGCAGCTAAATGAAAATTCACTGGCCTGGTTCCAATTGCGCATCCACCTGGTAAAGCAATTCTTGCAAATCCGTGTCGCGCAACCAGAGAGCCAAGGACCAATATAGATGCCCGCATAGTTTTTACTAATTCATAACGAGCTTCAAAATCATGCAAGTTAGCAGTTGAAATAGTAAAATCCATATTTTCATTTAGTGTGATGTCAGCTCCCATGGAACCCAATATCTCAAACATTGTAGTAATGTCTTGCAGATACGGAAGATTCTTAAAGGTAACCCTCTTATCAGAGAGAATTGTTGCTGCTAACATCGGTAAAGCAGCATTTTTTGCTCCAGAGCATGAGATTGAGCCAGATAATCTATTGCCACCAATAATTTGTAATTTTTCCACTATTTAGAAATCTCCAGTGGCGTTTTGGTAACAAGACTCAAAGCATGGACTTCTCCAGACTGAAATTGATTTTTGAGAGTGCTCATTACTAACTTATGCCTATTTAGAGCAGTTAACCCTTCAAAGCGCGAGCTTATTATTAGCAATTTAGAGGAGCAGTCTTCCCCATCAGAAGAAATTACCGCATCTGGAAATTGATTCTGAAGAAATTCTTTAACATTCATAAAAATTAAGCCTAAAATTTTAAAAGTTAGCGTCTGATGTCCATTGATTGATTATCTCATCAATATCTTCGTTATGTTCTGCAGCAAGGGCCTGAAAATGATTCCTGAATGTCATTCCAAGGTTAACACCATTAACAATAATATTAATTATTAGCCAGTTACCCTCCCCATCATTTCGAACCTTGTAAGTTATTGGGTAGCGATTGTTTGAGGTTATGAGGTTTTGACGGACACCTTCAATTTTATTAAAAATGACCTTATCAGGAAAGGTAGTCTCAATAGTCTGGTCTCCCCATTGAGCTAAAGTAGATGAATAATTTTCTAACAAAGATGTCCTGAATACGGCAATAAACTTAGTACGCTGCTCTTTTGTCGCTGATGAATAGAGCTTCTTTCCCATGACAAGTCGTCCTACTGTTCGAAAATCAACCATAGGCTCAAAAATAGCGTTAATCTTCTCTTTAAATTGTTCGGGATTAGAACCATATAAACTTTGATTACTTGTTATAACAGTAACCATGGCTTGCGCTCTATTATCAATAAATTGATGTGGGTTGGATTCAGTGGATGCAGCTGCTTCATAAACGAAAAAAACAGCTAACATAAGAATAGATTTCATAGTTAGTTTCATGCAGGTATTATAACATTAGTACAAAATTAAAAATCAGATATGAAAGAGAGCAATTTTATTAGTAGTGCGCTAAAAGTTATTCAAATTGAAGGTAATGCTGTGCTTGCTTTACAAGATCAAATTCATGATAAATTTAATGATCTTTGTATCAGCATTTTAAATGTTCAGGGAAAACTAATTCTAATGGGGATTGGTAAATCTGGCCACGTTGCGCAAAAGATTTCGGCAACACTCTCCAGCACAGGCACTCCATCCTTTTTTATTCATCCTACAGAAGCAGCTCATGGTGACCTTGGAATGATAGATAAAAAAGATGCTATTTTAATCTTATCTAACTCTGGTGAAACTAAAGAAATTATTGAGATTTTGCCTGCGCTAAAGAGATGTGCGGGCAATGTTTTTACTCTGACTAATAATTCAGATTCTTCGATTGCAAAGAGCGGGGAAATTAATATTGCAATCACGGCAAGCGAAGAAGCCTGTCCTTTAGATTTAGCTCCAACCTCCTCCACTACTCTCGCCATGGTTTTTGGAGATGCTCTTGCTGTATCACTCCTTGAGCAAAGAGGTTTTACCAAGGATGATTTTGCAAAATCACATCCTGCTGGACAGCTTGGGAAAAAACTCACTACTTTAGTTGGGGATATCGCGATTATGGATAATAGGGCTCCAGTTGTATTGGAAACTGCCACCCTAAAAGATGCCCTAATTGAAATTACAGAAAAAAAGCTTGGTATTACTCTAGTTTCTAGTGGAGAAAAAATTACCGGCATATTTACAGATGGTGACTTACGAAGATGCTTGAATGAAGAGAAAAATCTTTTAGAGACTTTTATTGGTAATGTGATGACAGCAAACTTTAAAAGTATTGCGCACAATGCATTAGCGATAGATGCTGCAGAAATTATGGAAAAAAATAAAATTTTTGCCCTAGCTGTGACTGATACATCAGGCAATGCTAGTGGTGTTCTCACTATGCATCAGTTGCTTGAGTGTGGGATTATCTAAATTCCAATGGATAGAAATTTAAAATTTTACTACTATGTTTTATTAACTTGCTTGTCTTCTTACTTATATTCGAATGAAATTACCAACTACAGCAATATAAAGATTAAAGCTGATGTTGTTACTTTTGATGAGGTAGCAAACGAGTTGCTGCTAAAAGAAAATTTAATTATTAGCTTTGGCAATTTTAACATTTTTGGAGATACAGCTCTTATAAGCTATAAAAATAAAAAATTAATAGTTGATGGCTCGCCTGCATTAATAAATTCTAAAGAGGACGAAATAAGTGGGGCAGCTAAACGCTTTATCATTCATCCCAATCTCTCATTGGAAATGCTTGGAGATGCAAATCTTCTTGAGCATAATAATTCAATTTATGCAGAACAAATTACATATCAAATTAAATGATTGAGCAGAGTCTAGCCCTCAAAGGAATTCATAAAAGTATAGCTGGCAGAAATATTCTTTCAGATATTACTTTCTCTGTTGGTAAAAAAGAAATAGTAGGATTGCTTGGTCCAAATGGTGCTGGCAAAACAACTGCATTCTATGTCTCAGCCGGTCTACTTATTCCAGATGAAGGGACTGTATTAATAAATGGAGAAGAAGTAACAAAGTTACCAATGCATATGCGCTCTAGAGTTGGTTTAAGCTATTTACCTCAAGAGCCCTCAATATTTGCAGATCTAACGGTTGAAGAAAACCTTAATGGAATTGCTGAACTAAAAATGCATACAGTATTAGAAAAAAGTGAATTTATTGACATGGTAATTAATGAATTCAATCTCAATAAAATTCTTAAAAAAAAAGGTCGCTTGCTTTCTGGTGGGCAAAGAAGAAAAGTTGAGATAGCTCGAACTCTGGCTTGCAATCCCTCAGTTCTGCTCCTTGATGAGCCATTTGCAGGAATTGATCCTATTGCTATAGAAGAAATAAAAGAACTACTAGTTCAAATTGTTAAAAAAGATATTTCGGTTTTAATTACGGATCATAATATTAGAGAAACATTAAATTTATGTGATCGAGCCGTTATTATGGATGCAGGCAAGGTAATAGCCGAGGGGAATTCTCAAGAGCTTATTGCCAATGATTTAGTTAAAAAAACTTATTTTGGAAATATGTATAACTAAGAAATGGCCATCAAGCTAGTAAGAGAATTTCAACAAAAGCAGCAACTTGCTATTACCCCACAACTAAAAAAATCAATTGATCTTTTGCAGCTGTCTAGATTGGAAATTATTAATAAAATTCATGCTGAAATAGAACAAAATCCTTTTTTAACAAAAGAGCCAGAAGAGATACTCGCTTCTAACTATGATGATGAAGAGATTTTAGCTAATTTAGTGGAGCCTATTACGTTGCAAAAATCACTACAAAATCAGCTGGATGATTTAAACCTCGCAGATCAAGAGAGAAATATTGGAATCACTCTCATTCAATCATTAGACGATAGCGGCATGCTATCCATAGAAATTGGGCAGCTAGAGAAATTAATGCAATATCAGAGTACGGCAGAGGAAATTCAAACTATTTTGAAGGATGTTATCCAAAATTTAGATCCTGCGGGAATAGGGGCAAGAAATTTTAAAGAGCTAATACTTCTTCAATTAAAAAGAAAAGATCTTCGGGATTATCAGAATCTTATAATTAGTGAGATTCTATACAACCCTACTTTGAGTAATTTTGAGGATGCTAAATCTGAGTTAATTAAAAAATTTTCAATCAAGGATATTGAGCATGCTTTAGCTCTAATTAAAAGTTGTGATTTATCTCCTGGCCTTGACTTCGAGTCAGTTCATTTGATTCAGCCTGATATAGAGATAGTCCTAGAGCAGAGTAATCTAACAGTGAATTTTATCAATGATCATTTTCCTAAATTACTTTTTGATACTGATTTAGAAAAATTAGCCAAGGAGAATCCCGTCAACACAAAACTCCGCGAAAAAATTTCAGAGGCAAAATGGTTGATTAAGTCTGTAGAAAAAAGAAACGAGACTATTAGCAAAGTTGGCATCTTGATTTGTTATAAACAAAGGGAATTTTTGTTAAATAAATCTATTCAGCTCAACTCCCTTAGTAACTTAGAGCTTGCAAAAGAGTTGCAGCTTAGCCCGTCTACAATTTCCAGAATACTTAGATCAAAATATATTCAGACTCCAAAGGGAGTAATATTAATGAAGTCGCTATTGTCAGCTTCGGTATCAAAAACTAGAAAGGTTACCTCTCTTCAGCTTATGGAAGAGATCAAAAGAATTATTTTAACCAGCCCTTTAAAAATGAGTGATCAGAAAATCTCTGAAAAGCTCAATCAACGTGGCTTTAATCTAGCAAGAAGGACTATTGCCAAGTATCGGGGAAAGATGCTCATCCCTAATTCAAGAAAAAGATAACTTCACATCTCCTTGGGTTAGAATTAATTCTATGATTGCTCATAACTCACATCAATTTCCATCCGATGAGCTTATCGAAAGTATTCAAGGAAAAAATGTAAGCTCATCTCTCAATCAGATAAGAAGAATGCTGGTAAATATGCATTCCTCTGAAATTGCACATAGCCTTGAGTCACTTCCTCCCAAAGAAAGAAAATTACTCTGGTCAATGATTGAAATACAGGATGAGGGAGAAATTATTGCTGAATTAAATGATGAAATTCAGCAAGAATTAATTGCTGAAATTTCTACAGACGAGCTCATTAAAATAATAGAGGATTTAGAGCTAGATGAAATTGTGGATATTCTTCAAGCTCTTCCCGAGAAGAAAACTCAGAGTATTTTGTCTGCCATGTCAGAAAGAGATAGTAAGCGAATTAAGGATGCTCTTATTTATCCAGAAGATTCTGCTGGCGGTCTAATGAATACAGACATTATAAGTGTTAGGCCCAAGCATAGCCTTGAAGTTGTTATGCGCTATCTCAGGGCTCAAAAGAAACTCCCTAAGAATACTGATCAGATTTTTGTAGTCTCTAGAGAAAATAAGTATTTGGGATCATTGCCTATTTCAAGCATTCTGGTTTCTGAGCCCTCGCTAAACACAAGAGAATTAATGGAAACCGCAACCCAACCCCTAAATGCTGATCTTGGAGATAAAGATGTTGCAAGATTATTTGAGCAGAATGATTGGGTATCCGCTCCAGTTGTTGATGAAAACTCATATTTAATTGGCAGAATTACCATTAATGATGTTGTAGATGTAATTCTAGAAGATGCTGATCAAAATTTTCTTGGTATGGCTGGCATCACAGAAGACACATTTGCTGCGCCTGCAAGAGCTGTGCGAGGAAGAGTATTATGGCTTGCAATCAATTTAATGACTGCTTTTATTGCATCAATGACAATCAGTTTGTTTCAAGCAACGATTGATCAAATAGTTTACTTGGCAATTTTAATGCCAATAGTTGCAAGTATGGGAGGTGTTGCAGGAACTCAAACATTAACGATTATGATTAGAGGCTTAGCTCTTCAGCAAATTAATTCTACAAATATAAAATGGCTGTTTAAGCGAGAGGTAGCAGTATCAATAGTGAATGGGCTATTGCTATCAGTATTAGTTGGGGGAATAACCTATCTTTGGTTTCAAGAAATTATTATATCCCTGCTAATCTCCGTCGCCATGGTAATTAATCTTGTTAGCTCTGCAATAGCTGGAATTTTTATCCCGATTGTCTTAAGAAAATTTAACCAGGATCCTGCAATTGCTGGTAGCGTGGTAGTTACAACATTTACTGATGTAATTGGCTTCTTGTCTTTCCTAGGCTTGGCAACGATCTTTCTTACTTAATTGATTCGTTTTATTTTTGGAGCATTGAGCACTCCGGATACCTCATATTGATAATTTGATAGGTCGTCAATATTATTTTCAAATATTTCACTAATCAAAGCTGAGCCAGCTACTGCTGGTATTCCTCCAAGCACAGCAGCATACCAAGGTATATTTTCACCAATTCTAACTCTTAAATCTAGACTTAAGTCTAGATTTGTTAACTCGCCTCTAGCATTTTTATTAATTTGACCAATCCATTTCATTTTTGCTGCATTGGTATCAATAAACAGTGGGGCAGCTAACCTCCCTTTTGATTGGCTGAACACAAATTCTCCTTGAACTCGATTGAGCTTTGTCGATCTGAACTCTCCTATTGTCAAATCTAAATTTGCAACCTTTCCAAGAATATTTTTTAAATTTAAAATGCCGAGTAAATTAAGCGCAGTAGAATTTGATGTTTTGTTCGAAACAATAAAATCTTTAAGAATAAAATCTATTGTTCCTTCAATATCTTTCAATTTCTGTAAATTTTGCCATTGCAGATTGAGATTGCCGTTAAAATATGAGAAGTTTCCAAGGTCTTGGATCACTGGAATCTCCAAAGAGTCTTTCACAATATAACTTCCTCTAAGTTTATAAATATCATTCTTATTATCTATCGAGAAATATGCTTTTGAGTCATAAGAAAGAGGGGAAATAGAAATTAAATTTGAATTTAAATTTATATTATCGAGTGTTAACACATCTTTATTTTTCAAAAGATAAACATCTAAAAATTTAATTTGAAGTTTGTTGATAGAGGAATTTTTTACTATTAGCCTCGCATTGATATTTTTAATGCCAGAAGATTCTTTTTGATTCTTAAGAAAACCAATATCTTGGAGCTGCGTATCCTGCAGCTCCACTTTTAGAAAACCGGACTTGTCACGTATAAATTTTCCACTAAGCATGTCAGACTGAATTGTGCCTTGAATTTCTTTGCCTTTGAAAGAAAGGGAGCCGTTCATTTGATGAAATTGATTGTTGGCTAGTTCAACATTATCAATATCGAAAATAAAATTATTTAATTTAATATCCTGAACTATAGCCTGACTTTTAGAAAAACCTTTAAGCTGATCAAAATTAAAAGCGTCTAAGCCTAGATAAAAGTTTAAGCCCTTTGCTTTTCTCAGAAAATTATATTTCATTGGAATTTCTTTACCAATAGCTATATAGCCAGTGGGTCTATCGAGGGAATTAATTTTCAATTCTAATAATTTATTTCTGAGATAGACATTGGGTTTTGTAAAATTAGAAATTACTATATCTGTTGACAAGATACTATTTTTTGATTTTTTTAAAAAGGGTAACTGAGAATTGAATGCAATGCCCTCAAGTTCTGAAAAAATATTTAGCAATGGTGGAAGATTTTTATTTATGGCCAATGCTAGTGAAAAACTGTCAATACCAGATACTTGAAAAAGAGATGAATCAGGAATAAACATGCTTGGCTTCAGAGAAATCTCTGAAATAAAATCTAATTTATATTTATCAAGTAAATTTTCACCCTTAAGGAAAATGATAGGATTTTGATTTAAAAATTGTGAGTGCAGTCGGCCAAAAATCTTATCAAAGTTTAAAGCATAAAATTGTCCTTTCTTAAGCAGTAATAGATGGTCTTGATAAATGGGTATCTCAAAACCTCCAGTCTCAACTGAGATCGTGTTGAAAGTCTTTTTTGAAGAAATATTATATATTCCCTTGCTCATTCCTGAGGCATTCAATGGCTTAGAAGTTAATGTTATATTTCCCAGTGCTCTCAAAATTTCCCTTGTTGAGAGTTCGTGTTGCGAAGTGTATTGAAAATCCTGATTTGAGAATTTTAAATTTCCATGAAATGACTCTATGGGAAACTGATTTATAAATCCTGGTGAAGAGACGATATAAAGATGATCATTAGAAATCTCAATTATTCCTTTATTCATTGTAAATTTAAGGCTTGGATTAAAATGAAGCATCGATTTATCAAGAGAAAATTTTAAAATTAATTTTGGAGCTAACTCACCATTGGGACTCATATAATCAAGAAAAATATTATTTGAAGGGCTGAGTTCAATATTTTGATTGATAAGCTGATGGACCTTTGTAAAGTTTTCTGGGAGAGATAGTAAAATTAATTTTTTTGATACATTCTGCCCAGATAGCTTTAAGGCTATGGATTTGTCTATTTGAGCAGGAAGATCAAGCTTCAAGCTAATAAGACCTTCAGACTCTTTTATATTAGCCTCGAGATGCAAGCCTAGATTATTCACAATTCCTTTTCCATTAATCTGAATGGGGTAAGCATCGCTATCTTTTTGCTTAATTGAAGAGTTACTCGGATTGATAATAAATTTAAAATCATTATTAAGCCCAGAAAAGGCTCCTTGGAGATTTGTTATCTCATCAAAATACATATTGAGCAGGTCAAGATCACTCACTATGCCAGAATACTTTATTAAGCCACTATTCAAACTAGCCATAAAATTATCAACTGCTAGATTTGTAAATCTAGGTTTTTGTTGAAGTACTAATTGATCAGAGACATAAAGCTTGGGTATCAAAATAGATTTTTTTATAAGATTCAATTTAATTGGGAAGCTCTCATCAACCAGAGGATATAAAAATTTCTGCAAAGATAGGCTGGCAATCCCACCTTTTGACTGAAATAAAAAGGAGCCATAATTACTTTGTAGAGAAAAGTTATTAAAATTGGCATCCTCGTGACTGATAGAGCCTCTAAGCGAGGATCCCTGGGCGCTAATTGTTCCCACCATATTAATTCCAAAATTAATTGAATCCACTGGAATTAAAAAACTCTGAGGAAATATACTCAGCCAGTTGAATGTATTGAGATTAAGTAAAAAATTTGAACTTGAATCATCCGAGCTTACGGAGAAATTACTTACCTTATTTGCATGAATAATTTTTAACTCTCCATTTGCAGAGCCAATTAACAAATTATTTAACTTCGCATTTATCAGAAGTTTTTCATTGGCAGTCTCGAGAAATAAATCTTTAACATCCAATGAAATATTATCGTCAATAGTTATCCTTGAAAATGAAGAAATACTATCTATATTTTCTTGTATCCGTAAATAGGCATTCTGAACATAGAAGAAATTTACATCAAGATTCCCCAATAGTATGCGTGGAGAGATATTGAGACCAATACTTGATTGATCAGCTGAGAATATTTTTATACTCTGTTGCGAGATAGCAAGATTCGAAAATGTAAGAATAGGCTTTAAAACTGTTCCTTCATTTGATACACCTGAGAATGAAATAATATATTCCGGGAGAATTGAATTGTTTATGGTTTTTAAGGTTTGGCTTGGAAAAAAATACACAGCACTTAAGATAAAAAATAATGCCCAGCTAATAAAAGATATTCCAACCATGGAATTCATTAATAGTTTTTTCATTTATTTTTTATTTCAGAAATGTTCTTCTAAATGAGCGCATACCAAAATATATTGGTAACCAAGCTGCAGCATTTACAAGAAAACTAAATATCAATAAAAGGTAGGAATAATTTGTAGGGAAAAAAATTAGATACTTGCAGGCTAGATAAAAAACTGCGGCAGTGCCAAAGAAAATAATTAGCTGGAAATAAGAAAATATTCTAAACCTAAAAACATATATGTGAATAATATAAGAGATTGATACAAAAAATAACATATGAAAACCAACTGCACTCCCAAAACAAAGATCAATGATTAATCCATATATCAATGCAGCAGAGCTGTGAAGCTTTTCTGGCATTGCATACACCCAGTAGCAAAAGATTAAGAACCCAATAGATGTTTCTATTAAGT
>Ga0209816_1002028_pt1 | contig 14647 bp, 18 predicted proteins | sample CoawatmetaG01DNA_FD_187509 | JGI IMG/M metagenome (GOLD analysis project Ga0209816, IMG submission 187509) | Marine microbial communities from the West Antarctic Peninsula - Coastal water metaG017-DNA (SPAdes) (version 2) | ecosystem: Environmental > Aquatic > Marine > Coastal ... | reverse complement strand
ACCAGCCGTGATCTGCGAACCATTCTTCGGTTCTAGCCCAAAGGACTGGGCCGCTTTCGAGTTTAAAGGACTGCTATTGGCAGGCGCTTACACACAGGCAATCGTTGAATACTTTAAAGACGAATGAGAAACTACCCAAAAGAATATAAGGACTACCACGGCACACCGGAGCAGATAAAGCGTCGGGCCAGCCGAAACGCTGCGAGGAGAGCAAAAAAACTTCAGGGCGCTCATCTTGCGGGGAAGGACGTTGACCACAAGGACGGCAACCCGTTGAACAACTCACCAAGCAACCTACGAGTCCTTAGCATTGCTCGTAACCGATCCCGAAAGGCGTAGAAAGTGAAATCACTAAAGTCAGTCATGATCGCGGGTCAGCGGATAAAGATCCAGATGACCGACTTAGACTCGGCATACGGGCAATACCTCCACGATAGGAAAACAATTCAGCTTGATACCTACCTAACTGATGACGACTTTATCACGACCCTACGGCACGAGATGCTCCACGCGGCCTTCCACATCTCTGGTATCTCGTTCTGCGAGAGCTTTCAGGAAGAAGCCTGCATCCGCTGCATCGACGAGGTCTTCTTTCCGGCCTACGAACGAATCCTTAAACGCTTAAAATAAGATATGGAGAATGTCTTTAAAATAATAGCGCGGGAAGAGAGTGTTAAAACAGATAATTTGAAGGGGTTACTTGCTCCTTTTGGGGACGTTGAGGTGGTCCTAGATGTGGTAGGAGATATAAAGGGTCTTACGGGGATGACTGGGAGATGGCGTAATAAAACTACCGCGTGGGACACCCTATTCAAGGATCTTGAGGAGGAATACACTTGGGTAATCGAGGATGACATAGCCTTTAATAAAGATACTATTAGTGCTATTTTTAACTGCTTTAAATCAGACAAATCTGACTTAATTACAAATTGGGTGCTACCAAGAAAAAAAGACCCTAATTGGGGCTGGTGGCATTTGACCAATGCTTTCAAAGATATATGCCCCTCTAAAAGCTGGATATCTTTGAATTGTATTTGTAGGATTTCCCCTACATTAATTCGTAGAGTAAAAGATTTTGTAAGCAAACATGGGAAAGGATTATTCCATGAGATACTATTGCCTACATTGTCTGATACTAGAGTAGACTTCCGTTCAATTGATAAGTTCAAAGGGTTTTTTGAGGTTAATAATTTTAACTGGAGCCAACCCGCTGTTAACTTGGATAAGATACAAGGCAATAAAATTTACCATCCAGTTAAGTCAGATAGTAAGCACACACAAATTTGTAATTATGGGTAATCTAGGCGGTTGGGCAATTTGTGAAGGCGTGTTTTCTTGGATTAGGAATCACCTCCCAGAAGGCTCTACAATATTAGAGTTTGGTAGTGGGAAGGGGACTGTGGAGTTAACAAAGCATTATAATGTTTATTCTGTAGAACAGGATTCTCGATGGGTGGGTCTAGCAGAAAAATCCAAGTATATTTATGCCCCCATTAAAGACGGGTGGTATGACACAGATATTCTGTTTAAAAACATGCCGGATGAATATGATTTGATTCTAGTAGACGGACCAAAAGGCTCTGGGAATAGAGGCGGTTTAGCCAACCACTGGGACAAGCTAAATACAAATGTAGCTATCGTAATGGACGATACCGACAGGGCGAAAGAGTTTTCATTTGCTTTAGAGTCTTCAAAGACTCTAGGAAAAAAGATAGAGTTCTTATCTGGGGTAGGTAAGAATTTTGCAGTGTTGACGAACCCTTAAACGCTTAAAATAATGCCAAACCCACTATTAGTTACACCACACAAAACCTACGACGACTCCGGCCAGCGGTCTTTCGACTTTAGTAAAGTCGCTACCAACATCGAGGATAAAGAAGGCTTTGTTGAGCATCCTTATAGGGACTCTAAAGGTTATTGGACAATCGGGTTCGGGAGCTTAATTTCGAAAAGCGATGAAGGCTACAAGAAGTCGCCTTACTACACGGGAAAGATCACAATGGGCAAGAGTGGGATCGCCAATAAAGCGGACCTATCGGGCAAGACGGTCACCGAAGAAGTAGCGCGTAGCATGATGATGAAGTCTATTAGTGGAAAGGCTTCACGGGCCTCCAGCAAAAATATGCTAGGGCAAAAGTTCTTTGACCTTTCACCAGAGCTTCAGGACGAAGCGATTTCGTCATTTTATCGTGGCGGGCTGTCTGGCTCCAAGAAGACAATGGGTTTTATTCGCGAAGGTAAGTTCAACGAAGCTGCTAAAGAGTTTCTCAATAATAACGAGTATCGTGCCGCTAAGGAGTCCGGTTCGGGCGTAGCCTCCAGAATGGAGTCTCTCGCTAACTTGTTAAATGAAGAGAGTGAGAAAAAGTCGTCTTTTTCGGACGCAGTCGAACAAAAAATAGCAAATGAAAAGCTTTAAGAAACACACGATGTATAACAAGAACGGGGAGGGCTTCACGGCCAATACCCATGAGCAGCACCTCGCCATGAAGAAGAAAGGCTACAAGATGCATAGTAAGCCCTCTACTACAAACAAAAAGGTTGCGAAGATAATTCGGAAAAAATCAGGTTACTAAAATAGCGCGTAAGCGCAGATCATGAGTAGATTCATAACTTACAAACCAACGGCAGATGACGTCGCTGAAGCCTTCAGGAGATCTAAAAAACTAGGGAGTCTCAAGACATCCTTTACAAACGGTAAAGGGAACATGACTGGGTTCTTAGGAGAGGTCGCGTTCGAGAAAACTTTTAAGCAGTTTACCTACGTCGGCGATAAGTCTTACACGCACGACTACGAATACAAGGGACTCAAGGTCGATGTTAAGGCGAAGAAATGCACGTCGAAGCCGAAGCTGAACTACAACGCTTCAGTAGTGAAGACGAATTTCAGCAAGTTTGAGGCTGACATATATTTCTTCATGCGCGTCCACGAGAGCCTCAAGAAGGTCTGGCTCTGCGGTTGGTCGCATAAGAGGTCCATCATCCACAAGAAGAGGCTCAATAAGAAGGGCGAGCGTGACGCAGACGGATTTCGCTTCAAGGCGGACGGCTACAACATCGAGATTAAGAAGACCCGCAGGCCAGATGCTTTAGAATCACTCACCATCCGGCGGTGATTCTCTGTAGCTGATGTGGCCCTCCTTTTTTAATACGGGCCTTATCCCATTAGGCGCTACGAGGTCCACGAACGCGCTTAGGGGCGCGTCCATGTAAGCCTCGATTACAGAGTCAGGATCGCAATCAAATGTGTTAAGCACATCCCGCAGGTCTATCCAAAACTCACCGCATAGTTCCTGCCTCCTGATCTGGAGATCTTTGTTTGTCATTCGCTTTATAACCTATATCGTAGATCTCATCGAGGTCAATGCTCCAAACTTTACCTCCTCCACGACCCTCCGAAGTGACGGGGCGTATGTTCTTATTGACCCGACTCCCCTCTTCCAGAGTGATCATGCCCCTACGGCAGAACTCCAAATTACGTGAAGAGCCGACGTCGCGACCGTTGTTCAGATCATGAATCATCACCTGAAACTCGGTCAGAGTCCCCCACCACTTACCCATTTCAGGGTGTATCTCGCGACATCGCTTGGAGAAGAATTCGACTAGCTCCGCGATTGAGCTGCGGCTGCTGTTGTCGTAAGCGGCGTCTGCAATAGTGAGATCAATGAAGGACTTAACCCCGAACCGCCCAACGTCTTCTATCGGCTTAGGAATCTTCCAGTCCAGCAGGAACTTACCAAAGTGTGGCAGCTCCTGCTCGATGGTCTCCTCCAACTGGCTGTTGGCGGGAAAGCTCTTGGTGGACGTGTCGCTGATCAGCAGAGCCATCAGCTTATCTCGGTTACTGGTATCCAGTGAAGGGATCACCGACAGCGAGTTGGCGTCCATGTTCAGGGACAGGGTAACGCGGCCCGTCCAAGGTAGGGACATGGCGTCGGCATACTTGGCCATATACTCGACTCGCGGATTAGCTACCGCGCGCTTGAGGAGTTCAGTCGCACGGCGCTGGTCTTGGAAGCTGGCCGCCGAGGTCGTATCGTCAATTACCCAAGAGGCGACGCGACCTAAGTCTTTGTTGAACTTCGTCTGGCCTGACAAATAATCAGACGCATCAGAGAAACCACCTACGAGTCCGCTGATAACTTTGTTCGACAATAGCGACTTGCCGCGACCTGTCGGCCCGACCAGCAGCAAAGCTTGCCCCTGCAACGGGACTCTTTCCAAGACGGCAGTGTAGAAACGCTGCATCCACGAATAAAAATAGTCTAGGGCGGGATTGTCCGAGCTGTCCACGAATAGCTGTCCTAACCATTGGTGCAGGAAGGGCCACTTGGCGGGATCGCCGTCCGAGTCAGGCTCAACCGGAGCTAGATTAGAACAGTTGAGAATGCGGCTGCCGTTGTAGGTTACAATGCGGTCGCTTGAGAACACAACCGGAGCGATGTCGTCAATCCGATTGTTGTTGCTGATCGTCAGGAGGGCTTCGTCAACTTCGCTGATGGCCCTGCCGCGCCTGACCCGAATGGAGAACCCCGCCTGCCTAAGCTCCAGCAGGAGCTGCTCCTTTGGAATAGATACCGCGTTCCCGTAGAGTAGCTTAAAGAAAGATCTTCCGTTGAACCAGTATTCGTCCAGCAGCGTCGATAGCTTCTTGGTCTCGTAATCCTTGACGAACGCGCCGCCGAAGATGTCAGACCAGCTCATGAATCCTTGGCCCGCTCTGTCGGAATAACAAACAATGCCATCCTCTACGACCTGACAGCCGTCTCGGTCAACCCCATCATCGATCCAGAACAGTGGGCCGCGAGACCCTACTTCAAATTCACCGAACCACCGATTCGGGAATCGGGATTCAACTTCGGTGGCCACTACGTCGAGAGGGATGGCGGTATCCGAAGACTCAGGCGGTTTCAGATTAACGGCTTTCGACAGGCACGTATGGACTACGTCTGAGGTGACTTGGCCACCTGTTTTAATCCAGTCTTCTCCGAGTTCAAAATACTGGTTAGGCTTCAGCGATGTTTTGTCGAATCCTGCAAACAGCTTATCCATTTTAAGGGACTTGTTTACGTGACGCACAAAGGACTCATACATAGACGGGTCAATCGGCAGGGCAGCGTCGAACTCCCAAACCAGCCGCAGGTATCCGCTCTGGGTCCGGCTTGCCCATGTAGGTAAGGGGGTGGATACACATACTTTCTCCAGCTTTTTCTCAAAGCCAGCCCAGTCGATGGGGGAATCATAATCTGCTACTACTCCGTGAATCTTGTGGACGGGGTTGTCGTTGCTGACCCGCTTAGACGGGGCGCGACCCTCAACGCACGAATAGAAGACGTGGTCGGTAGAGGGCTTGCTGCACCACTCTCGGTAGTCAGCTTTGTTCTTAAACTTAGGCTTCGGTGACTTTAGGGTATCAAGGCCACCTGCCTTCTCTGCTTTGCTGTCGCGTAGGTTACGCAAATATCTGTAGGTCATATTATTTTGTGTATTGTGTTAGGATTTCTCCCTCTGCATCCAGAGGAATGTCGGGAATCCACTCGGGTGGGGTGGACATAATTTGGGTAATTTTCTGTAGGGTTTCTTCCGCTTTGTCTTCGTCACATTCGCAGATCACTTCATCGTGGACATGGAAGATAATATCTATACCCGCCTTGTCGATCTCCAACATCATGTGGCTGAAAATATCCCGCGCCAGAGCCTGTGAGACGTTCTCCGCTAGGACGCCGCCCCACAATGTCATGTTCCGGTTTTGCCCGTTGCGGTTAAGCTTAGTAACATACTTAACTCGACCGTCGGATAAATTTTTACTCAGTTTGGGGTAGGTTAAAGCCCTGCCCGACGGGAGGTCTAGGACGAGCTTTCTCCCCGTAGACTGAACCCCGTCGTAAGCCATTTTTAGCTTCCGGTCCAATTTTTTCCAGAACTTAGGAACTTTATGAATCCTTGTCCGGTAGAGGGCGACGGCACTCCGCGCCTCATGTTCAGACATATCATACATCTCAGCAAACCGTTTAGCTCCCGCGCCGTAGCCGCAGCCTAAAACGAGCGCCTTAACTTTGTGGCGGAGTTTGGGGTCTTCCTTTTTCAAGGAGCCTTTGTCGCTCGACCAAAGGCCGAACTGGATAGCGAACGCTTCGTAGATGTCGTCGGATTTTTCGATGGCGTCCATTGTTTCCCTGTCGCCGGATAGCCAGCAGAGGGTGCGGACTTCGATCTGGGAGAGGTCCACGACAACCAGCTTCTTACCTTTGGGGGCAGTAATCAGGTTACGCATGTTCACGCCGAACATACCTTCTCGCGGTAAGTTCTGGAGGTTCAGGTTCCCACCGCTCCCGCTAAAGCGGCCCGTGTGTCCACCAAAATACATGAGTCCGCCGTAGTATCGCTCGTCGGGCATCGTCGCGTAGTCAAAGCTCTCGAGCTTCTTCTTTATCGAGTTAATCCGCCGCCAGTTCGTGACCGCCTCGATCCACATATACTTGTGGCCGTGAGCGCGAATCCACCTCTGCGCGTCCACATCAGTCTTGGCGAGTGATGCGGGTGGCTCGATGCCGTTCTTGATGCAGTGTTCATCGAATGCCTTGCGGCTCAAGAGCGGCTTCTCGTCGGCCCAAGGGATCGCTTTCTCGGTCTCGAAGATCAGCTCATTGATGACCTCTTTGGCCTTCTGCAGACCCTCGATATCAATCGGGATTCCTCTCTGAACGATGCGGCGATTTGTGAGGCTTATGGCCCTCTCAAAGAGGGACCACTTATCCTCATAAGCTTTCCATAGCCGGAGGCAGAGGACAGAGTCCTTAATGGCATACTCAGACACTTCCTTCTGGAAGTCTTTGTCCATGCCGTCCCACGTCTTGCCCAACATGTTATCGCGGGTCGATTTGGAGATCTCCAGACCGAACGCTTCAGCGGTTGAGTTCTTCAGTGATCGCGGTAACCCGCAAGCGGCAGCCATGTCTGCGGTGCAATGCCACTCGGCAGGTTCTACTTTCGGCCACCATTGCTGGGTGATGCCGTAGAGGTAGAGGGTCTCGTCGAAACTGGCGTTGTGGCTAAGGGCGACCTGTCCCTCCAGCATCGACCAGTTGAAATCTTTGGGGTGGCCGACGAACTCGTAGCCGTCGTCACCAACGACACTGACCATGTAGGCGTCAAAATCGTGGTGGGAAAAGTAGCCTAGTGGGCCAAGGGTGCGGATTGAGCAGTCCTTGTCGTAATAGGTCTCAAAGTCTAATGCGTATGTGATCATATTAATTTATTTGTGGGCAGAAAAAAGCCCCCCTTGGAACGCGGTCTAGTAGCGTGTATCAACGTCACGCTCTATGGCCGCTGGCAGTCCAAGACGGGCTTCCTGCTAGTCTACTAATCCAAGACTAATTCTTTTTGTTCCCCAACAACGTGTAGGAGAGCTTCTCGAACTACCTTCAGCTTTCGCAAGCTGGTGGTTACTTGGTTTCGTTGGTCCTCGACTTCAGTGATCATGCCGTCGAGCATCTCGATTTCCTGCAATAGGAGATCGCGAGTTTTCTGTTCTTTCTCTTCGTCCGTCATATTTTTAATGGGTTAGGCTCCGAGAAAGTTTTTGACGAAAGCGGCAACGTCGTCGTTGACCTCTTCTTTCGACACGGTGAGTGACGGGTTGAACCAAGTGTATTTGCCTTTCGACAACTCTTCTGAAACAAAATTCCAGACCCTGCTGTGGATCGGGATTCCTGACTGAAGAGCGGCGAAGGTGGCGAGACGCTTGTAGGTCGAACGGTATGCGTTCTTCCCCACGTTGATCTTGCCTAGTGCGTAGTTGTGGTCACCGATAGGCAACTGGAACGCGTCGTCATTTTCACTGCCTTCGGGCTGCTGGATAAGCAGAGTGATCTCCGCGAATTCAGTCATGGCCCACTCGGATTCTTCCGCGATAGCCTCTGACTCCGCTTTGGACCACGCGATCTTCGGGATCTCCTCCTCCTCGAAGGGGATGTTCTCGCGCCAGCCTTTTAAAGCCGCCACGGTGACCGCCTTAACCGGAGTGTTGGGGGGTGCGATTTCATACATCTTATCGAAAAGGATCGACCCGACTTGAGCGTCAGATTGAGTCATTTTCTGGCAAATGTTGATGCGGGGGATTTCAATGTCTTCCGTATCAATTACGATTCCGCTTACGTTGGCAAGGCTCGTATTGGCCTCGGTTTTAATTACTTCTTGTTCCTTTTCTTTAGCCATAATATCAATTATTTGTTTTTGGTTTATTGAGTCGCAACACAGTGTCGCTCGTCGGATGTTTCTACGATCCCTGCATCTTCGCAGTCGTCTAAGAAAATTTGTTTGTCGGAGGGGGCCACCTTTTTGGCGACCTTCGCGAGTGGAAAGTTAACCTGATCCAGCAACGTGTCCAGATCAATTCCATGTTTTTTCGCGATCTTCGCGAAAGTAGCATTATCAGAGATTTTTCGGATGCGCCCCATCGAGCGCAGCTTCAAACCGTCTAGCTTCTCCCCTTCTTTAAGAGCCTCGAGCGTCTTACGTTTAATAGCCGCCGACCAGTTCTCCACGATCTTCGCTATGTTGAACAGCTCAGAGAGTCTGGCAGGATTATCCACGTCAGTAGGGTCGATGTCCGGCAGAGTAGTATCGAGTTTCTTGGCCACGTTGATAACGAGTCCACCCAATGCAGGGCAGCTATCCTCGTATTTGCAGAAGCGGCAATACTGGGTCGGGGTGCAATCTTCGAGTTCCGGTGTGCCTGTTTCCCACTTAGGCCGAATGGCCTCACCCGCTTTGATAATGCGGCTTAGGTCGGCGACCAGAGTCGGTAGGTCAGCTCTCGTAAACGTGTGGTGGAGAGTCGCGTGGTGCTGAGGCACGTAGAACGCGAAGATGATCTCCTTAATGTCAGGATACTTCTGGAAGGCTCCGGTGGTGTAGGCTTTCGCCTGCCAGTTAGACTCGGGCGGATCGATGATGCTGATGCCCGTCTTGTAATCAGACATGACGGCTCGCTCACCACCTTCGAGGATCAGGAAGCGGTCGCAGGTTCCCCACGTCGCGGTCCCATCCAAGGCGACTTCGACTTGGATCTCGTTAAGCTCCTCCGCGATCTCACCGAAGTTTTCCATGAAGGCTTTCTCCATTTCTACGATTTGCTCGTAGATCGACAGCTCCTCCTCAGTTTGGAGAGCGGAAGGATCAAAGACTTCGAGTGCCTCGTGAATTCTGGTCCCCATCTCGGCTGCGGGTGACGTGCCTTCGCGGCCCGTGTATCCCGCGCAAGCGGCTACGTATTTCAGGCTCGATGGAGAAAACTCCGCGTGACCCCTGTCTGTGTGGTTTGGTTGGTTATCGGAATCCATATTCTAAATTTAATTCGTTGAGTTTGTCTTGGTCCAAGCCGTAGCCCTTTCCGTATCCTAAATCAATAAGGTTCTCTTTTTTTATTAGGTCATCTTTGTAGGACCACCCCTTGAGGTAGACCACTGAGTTTTTTACGATGGCGAGGACATAGACATCGACATCGGGGTTGCCTTTTAGGGTAGCGAGGAGCATCCCCTCTTCGTGGTGGGTTGACTTTATGTCATACCGCAGCCCGTTCAGAATACCGTCGGGGCTTCCGCTTCTTGGTTTAAGTCCAAGATCAGGGAAGACGTTAAAGGCTTTGGCGAAAGCATACTCCGCTTTGAGGCCCATGACATCAGCCTTCGCCCCATCTTGGCTCCCCATCTTGGCGTCCTTCACTCTGGCGCTACGTGCGATCAAAGAGCGGAGCCTGCCGAGTGTTTCACACACAGCGAGTTCATCTGGTTCGATTACTATTCTCATGGGCTGTTTCTATGTTTCTTATTCTTTTTCTTTTTCTTCTTGGCTCCTGCATGTTTAGAGAAGGTGTGCGGGTGTTGGGGAGCGCCTCCGCTGAAGCGCGCGTTAGCATAGCCGCGACTAGGCCCGTGAGTGGGTTTAGTTTTCATGTGTTATGTGCAACGGTTTCTCTCTACCATCATTGCTCCTGATATGTCCCACACTCTTTCAGCTAGCTCCCTTTGATCGCAAACATGGGCAATATCACTGTAATGAATTTTGGACAACATTCCGGCTAAAGCCTGACCAGCGTAATAATCTTGCAAGGTCATGCCTTTCTCGTCGCCGAACGCCATTTTAGGGTAGTCATGTTCATTTTGTGTTTTCATAATTTTAGTTTTTTCTACTTTTCTTTTTCGTTGTTTGTTTTCCTTTAGCATACTTACCCCAACAAGGGGGAGCAACTTTTTGCTTGACCAATTTTTATCTTTACTCATCAATCTCGCCTTGTATGAGCGCACTCTATCTTTTATTTCCATAAATTTACTTTCTTTTATATGGGCTATGCATACCTGTGTATGCGGTGTTCACTCTTCGGTAAGCATTACGGTCTAACTGTTCGTTAGGGACTACGCCTCCCGCTCTCCGAAAAGATAAAAGAGCTGACTTAATCCATAAGCTGTTCTTCTTGCTTTTCGTCCACCTATCGACAGCCACGCGCCAATCAATGCCTTTCTTGTATGCGTTATAACCGGACTTTCCAGCGCCGCTGTCGATGTTTCCTCTATTTGTTATTTGCATCCGACAACGGTTTGAGGTTGATTTGGAGTGAGATGGAGAAGTTACTCAATACATCCTTAGCATAAGGAGTGACATACCAGTAACCGACTTTTTTTGTAGCACCGCCTTTTTTTTCGTATCTGATTTCTTGTCGCGTCAGGTTGTGTTGCTCGCAGGCAACCATCGCCCCATAAATTTTGTTACGGGAAACATCGAATGCTCGACCTACTTCTGCCGTATTGACGCCTACGTCCCTTGATGCGAGATAGGCTAGCATAGAAAGCCGATCTATTTTGGTGATACCCGCTTCCAGCAGGTGTGCTACGCCCACCGCTATATTTTTTAATTCTGTTTTCATTGATTGTTTGCTCATCTTATTTCTCTGATTTGATCTGCTTCTTACCATCCTTACGGACCCTTCTATTCTGGCGGCGTTTAGCGAACTTACGGAGGTGCTTCCACCACTCGACTGTCTTCACCAATCCTTTACCTTTACCTGCACTGGCCATATCTGTTTTAAGGGACTAAGTCCTGTTGTCTTATTATTGGTGTAAAGCGTTAAGGTTATCAGACTTCTGTTCTATGACGCGCATAACATGTTCCTCGACGGAGTTGCTCGCAACTAGGATCTTCTGTATGGCGTCACTCTTTGCCCCGTTGCGGTGAATCCGGCCCAGCGCCTGTAGGTGGTCCTTGACGTTAAAGGTAGGTGAGATCAAAGAGATCCTCTGGCGGTTGCCTTTTATATCGTGCAACGAGATGCCCGTGCCACCCGCCGCGATGTTCACGACGATGACGTGTTCGCTATCGTCTTGGAAGTCATCGATGACCTGCTGCCGATCTGCTGCGGTCTGCCCCCCAACAATAGCTGGACACTTTAACAACTGCTGGAGTGTATTAGCGGTATCTGTGAAGTTGACGAAGAGGACAACGCTGTGTCCCTGCTCGACGTAGTCCTTAGCCATCTCGGCCATATCTTTCGCCTTGAGTGACTCGGCTAACTGGCGAGCGCGGAGTAGGTTGACGAGAACCCAGTCGCTGTCCTCCACAGTCCCGTTCTCTATTAAGTTAGTGAGAATCTCTGGCGTAATACCGAGATCCTTATACGCCTTGGCGATCTTGGCGGCAGAGCCAAATGATACAGGCTCCACGAATACGCGGTTCGCCTTAAAGGAATCGGGGAAGTCGTCCACTGTGAGACGCTTCACGTTCTTGCTATACATGACCTTATTGAGGTCACTGAGTCTGGTCTTACGGCGAAGCTCCCATGCGTTCCAGTCGTTCTGCATACATCCGTAGTAAAGCATCCAACTGAACCAGCTTTTGGACATAGCGGTGGACTTATTGAGACTATGTAAACCTAACGCGAACCCTAGCGGGCGCATCTCGGTTGGGTCTTCAGCGGCGGTTGCACTCATCGCGTGAACCGAGTAGCCCTGCATAACGAGCGAGATCATTAGCTGCGCGTTCTGCGTGTATGGTCCTTTGCATTTGTGAACCTCATCGACCAGCACGAGTGTGTCCTTCGGGAGGTTCCACATCATGATCTTCTTGCCGCGCTTGGACATCCACTCGGTCTTACCGTTTCGGATCTTCTCGTAGTTCAGGACGAACAGCGGGTCGATGCCTGTCTCTTTCAGCTCGCGCTCCCATGACGGGATGACTGCCTTGGGGCAGAGGACCGCGACGGGCCTATCTAAGCTCTTAGACAAATGCGCGGCTACGACTGTCTTGCCTGTTCCGACGTGGCTCGTGTCGAGGGTATTGCTGCCGCTCGCCTGCTTATTTAAAAAGAAGTCGAACGCCTCTTTCTGTTTTGGATATAAGGTCTTCATCTATTTGAATTATTGTCTATGAACAGACATATAATTCGGGAGACCCACTCCGTCCAGAAAAAAGTTCAACTTTTTTTACCCTTAGGTCGCATCTCCTTCAGAGACAGAGGAATCTTCCTTAGCAGACCCATTGCTTGAGCTTGAGGAAGAGCTTGAGGAAGAGCTTGAGGAAGAGCTTGAGTCACACCCGTCGCACGGGCCAACCGTGATGTTCCCTAAGCTAGAGTCAACCCACGTTCCGAAGGGGCAAGCACCTTCGTCTGCTCCCCCTTGCGGAGTCGCGGCATCGCCAGCGATCACCATCGACCACTTACAATCGGCGACGCGTTGGAAGTAGATGTCACCCAGAATAAAATCGCCATTGGCCTCTGGAGATATCTCATAACAAACTGCCTCTGTTGCTCCCAGCGGGGTGAATCTGATCTGGATGCATGGACACTGCTCGCACGGGCCACCAGATGAAGAGCTTGATGAAGAACTCGTCGCTACGTAAGGGGTAAGCTTAAGAATGTTGCTCGCACGTCCGGCTGAGAAATACATGCTGTCGCCAGAGGTAACCCCATAGGTGTAGTAAAGAGTGTTAGGTGAACCAGACAGCGCGAGTATGTGGGAAATATCTTCGTAGCCAATCTCGTCAGTGGCAGGGTCGATCCACATTAAATAATCCTCATCCCACGGGACAGAGTAAATACGACCATCCGGTCCGAGGAGGGAGCTGAATGACTTGGACGTCGATGTTGCTGTGGCGGATATTAGTACAGCAGGTAACGGTAGCTCATAAGCCCTGTCCGTAGTGGTATCAATTTTTAGTATCGAGTTCGCCCTTCTGGGCATCGCGTAAATGTTACCGGATACGGGGTCCACAGTTCCGCCTGAATATTTAACGAAGTAAGGGGGCGTATTGCCAGCGTTGTAGGAAGATATGGGTGGCGGGAACGCGGTCTCTGTAGGAAGAGGGGCGTTTCCTGTTAGTGTATCGACCCCCTCCGCAGAGAATCCCGTAGAAGGATCAGTGATTATGATGCGGCCTGCGCCCATCGGGGTGCTGTATAGCTTGCCATTCGGTGCGGCAGTGACTCCCCACTTAGAGTCATAAGTCCCATTATTCGTATCAGTAGACCAATTAGGTCTAGCCGTGTAAATTCCTCCGGTTCTAGCGGTGGTATATTGTAAAGCCGTGAGGGTAGAATCGGTTGTTGTATCCAACCGGAAGACATACTTCAAAGGATGCCCTCCACTATACTGGGTCGAGTGGATCACGCCGGACGAGTCTATAGCACCCCCCCTTGTTTGGTTAGAGCCGCCCACAGTTGTGGCGACGAGACCTCCGCTAGTGCTTGTATCTAAGATTAACCAGCCTGACCCATTGTGCGGGTTGAAATACATCTTCCCATTCGGAGCGAGCAAACCGTCAACCCATTTCTGTTGGTTCGAGTTCGAGACGGTCAGGGAGCTTAGAGTTACCTTAGATACTGAGTCGTCGGCGGGGTCGATAACGAGGACGTTACTGTCCGCGTATGGTGCGCAATAAAGTTTGCCATCCCCGCCCTCTACGATAGACCGCCACTTAATAGCGTTACCGACCGCGCTACCAGTGCTTAGTAGGTTGTAACCAAACGGGCCTGCGGCGGCGGAGATGCCCACGCTGGTAGAACTACTGCTGGAACTCGAACTACTGCTGGAACTGGAACTGCTCATAACCAGACTAATAGGCTAGAATTAGAGCTGCGTCGAGACCTAAGCTTAACTCTTTTTACCGTTCCTTATATAGAGGGCGATAAGGTAGGCGTCGATCATTCCGTCGTGTGGCTTTTTGCACCTCTTACTCGCAAGCCAGTTCTCTTCTGGCTCGAGCGAGACAGCTAATGCTAGAGCGAATTCTTTCGAGCGTCCTTTAGGCATCCGGCCAAGCATCTTCTTCTGCCACTTGTGGACTGAGACTCGTTGTACAGGATACTGGTGGCTTTCGGCCATGCCAACTAGTTTGCCGAAGCTGATGGCCATAGACCGAACGGCTTGCGAACTTTTCGCGTGGGCTAGTGGCTCTTCAATGGCCAGCTCAAATGGCGTGTTGAGGTCCAGAAGCCACTGCTTGATGGCGCGGATGTCGATCTCCTTTTTCTTCGACATTTGAAGAGTAGGCATCCTAATCTTGTCAATTATCTTACCGTCGAATTTAGAGACCGCACACAGTCCCCCGTCGAGTCCGTTGTCAATTCCTACGATCATTTTGCCCACACGTTTGC
>Ga0209816_1002022_pt1 | contig 14666 bp, 21 predicted proteins | sample CoawatmetaG01DNA_FD_187509 | JGI IMG/M metagenome (GOLD analysis project Ga0209816, IMG submission 187509) | Marine microbial communities from the West Antarctic Peninsula - Coastal water metaG017-DNA (SPAdes) (version 2) | ecosystem: Environmental > Aquatic > Marine > Coastal ... | reverse complement strand
GAGGCCTGGTTGCGCCATGCGGGATTTCACGTACCCGCGCACTGGTGGCAACACTTCTTTATCCCATAAAGCTGGGAAGCCGCCATCTGCGTAAGTCTGGTTAATGCGGTCGAGAAGGCCCAATTATATATTTCCTATTTTTTTAAATTTTTCTGGTATGGCTAGTACGTGTTATGTCCCGACAAAATAATCTCCCCGCCAACGTCTGCGGGGGGGTGCGGGGCCACACCTATGAGTAGATTATGGTCTGACAGGTAGCGGAAATCGCGAGTGAAGAGCGGATATTAATAGAGCGCAAGAACCGCAGAAATCTGGGCTTTTCAAAATGTTGCATTGCGTCATATGCGTTAAATAACGTGATTAATTACTAATATGGCAATAAACCGCAGAACTCAGCCGATGTCTATCGATGTCTATTTTCCATAATACAAGTTATGCGATCACCTATAAATTGTATTTAAGCTATATTAACTATCGTTATCTATGACTTCGCCACCGATAAGCTTTGCCTGTGCCGCGTTATCTTCAGCTTCTAGCACAGCCGCTCTGCGTAACACGTCAACAAAGGTGCGTTTGGTCACCTCTACTTCGATAGACTGCGCTGCCTTGCCCCAGGCCCTGTCTAACAGCGTGTTTGCAGCTGTAACGCGCACGTTACCGGGCTGTTCAGTGTCTTCCATCAGGTCAGAAAGTGTCTTGATTGCGCGCTTTGTCTGGCATCTGCACAAGTCCCGCATCTGCGACGGCATCTTGACCGTACGCTGCAATCCGTTCTTATCAGCAAAAGTCCCGTCAGGATTTCGGCCTTTAACCACTTGCAATGCATAACCTTTCTAAACCAAAAAACCAGCCACGTTTTAAACGCACTGGTGCGGCTATAATATCGCATGCTTTTAACAAATCACCTAAGAAATTCGTGCATAACACTCGACGGCCTTACGGATTCCGAAAGCGTCCCATTTGTCACTTGCGCGTGTGAAGGAGATTTATTCTCTTTTACCGGCGTAGATGTGGCCCGAATGTCGCACTTATAAGAAAAAAGTTGTTTAACGCCTCTACGTCTCGCACGCGCATGTGACGTTTGGGACGTTTTTATCAAATTACCTTCTTCCTGTGTTGACGTTTGGGACGCTTTTAATCGCTGGTACAGGCTCAAACGAACATTTACTAATATATATATACTATTAGCGTTTGTTCGTTTGAGCGACTTCATTATCTGAAACCATAATGCTTAACCAATCGGCTCAACCCATTACGCAATCGGCTTAATTCATTCACGAATACGTCACGATCGAAAAGCACAACGACGCAGACTAAGTCACCATATCGAGGCCCTGCAGCCCGTACAGCGTCTTGCCACCTTTTGTGGGCTAATGCGGCCTTGTCAGTCATCTCGCCCCCTGAGCCACCTTCACGCGGCTCATATGAACAACCAGTGCTTGGGCGCAACCCGGCCTGCTCAAAGTCATCAAGGAACCTCGACGCCGCGTCGTACTGATCTAAACTGATCATGCCTGTATGTTTAAGCTTATCAATCATGCAGCTTGTCACGTTCCAAGCTTTAACATTTCTAGAGTTGGCATCCTCTGGCTTAAACACGATCGATGCACCGTCTGATCTCATGCCAATAGAATAACCCTTCGCATCAACTTTCTTCCCAATCTTGATTGGTAGCGATCCTGTGTCAGTCAAAAAGGAACCTCATCATCTAAATGCTGGCTTGAAATAATTGTTGCATCGGCAAAGACATCTTTCACAGACCCAACGAGCTTCATCTGCTCACCCTCAATAATTCTAACGACTTCGTCGATTGAGAAAACACGCACATCTTTTGAATCTTTTGATACTTTCTGTGCTTCTGCCAACGTCTGAACGAATGCATAGATTTGACCGTCATCACCTTTGGCAGACCAGATGTTTGGTTTTACCGGCGTGGCATTAGAACTCGTTGCTTCTTTATCCAAAGCCATCCAAGCGCGCATCATTACGTTTGCTTTTTTCTGCACCAGGTCCACGTCGCCATCTTGCACGGCTGCATCGAGCTTTGCTTTAGCAGATCCAAACTTAGCCGCAGTCTCCACAGTGACTAAACTAACCAACCGATCGACGCCCCATCGTTGCTCAAGTTTATTCACGATTGCATCCAACGGCCTCAACGATTGATAGATGCTCTCCCAGGTGACAGAAGCAAAATCATCGTGGTTTGTTATTGGGTCTGGCTTTTTCTTTTTTTGCTGTCTCACCTATCGATCCCCCATCGTCCCGAAATCGCCTATTATGATCGAGCGCTGCGCCAATCGCCAAAAGGCGAGTGCGCATGCGCCGATAAATATATAGGCGATATTCATCATCGGAGCAGGTATTTTGCGCTGATGTGCGCTGATGTGCGCTGATGAGCAAAATAATCGGAGCAAACCCATTATCCAATCTCCAAACCGGGCTTTTTTGCCCAATCAACTGTAAGCCCCTTGAGCGTCTTCCGAGCTTTAATGTCGTTATAATCATCACTAACCAGCAACTCAGACTTTACCCATATCTTAATTATTTCTTTTGCTTTGGCGTTATCAACGCCTAATATCATCTCAACTAAGACGTTACTTGCATGTCTGTCACCAGCGTTATGGTGTGATGAATACAAGACGCCATCTTCTGGCCCCTTCTCTATTGCGTAGAGTGCTTCTATAAGTTGTTCGTTTGTGATGCCATCAAATGGATCGGGCGGCGACCACGGCTCTAATATGCCTACACTGTCGCCATCTTCAAAGTCATCCCCATTATCTAAGGTGACTGATTCGCGCTTAAACCATTTGGCTTTTGCTGATGGCGCTGACAGGTTAGCCTTGGCATTGTCAACTCTGATATACCACGGCGCGTCTTCAGCCCTGATGCCAAACGTTGCACCCTCTTTTGCTGTCATTGGAGTGAGTGTTCTGGCTGATCTAACGGCACCAATAAGAGAGCCTGCGCCCCGTGCTTGGTTTGCGTCTCCAGCAACCGCTGTGGCCCCTGTGGGGGCTTTTCTGGTGTGGTGCGGCATATCTATAGCTAGGTTAAACTCACCCGCTAATTCAGCCATCATCGTGCATAAGTAATCGACGTGCTTATTGTTGTTTTCATCCAGGTAATGGACCTTGATCATCGGATCGACGTTTAAAACATCTGGTCTGAAATTCTTTATTTGCTGTCTTAACCAATCATAGTCGGGCATCTGGACACAATCTCCATTTTCACCTAGTTCTGCGACGATTACCTTCTTATCTCTGCCTGAATGCAGCGCGAACCGATCTTTCACGTCGTTGTGATTGATCTTAAAATACCGCAGCGTCGCGTAATACTGGCGGCACAACTCTTCAAACGGATCTTCTAGGTTGATGTGCATAAATCTTAGGTTCGGCTCATGCACTTCTAGGCCCATTAGCGGCCTGCCTGTGACAATTGACGCACCATCAGCGAACACCAGTGTCGTTTTACCAATGCCGCCTGGGCTAATGGTTGATGATAAGTATTCTCTGATTAGGTGCTTGCCATATAAGAAGCGCCTGCGCGGTAGATCGTTCTCCTCTGGCGCGTGTGCCATCGATTGGATGATGCTGCCGTGCGACTTTACTTGTTCTTCTTTAATCTCTTCTATTTTGGCTTCGGCTTTTATGTGGTTTCTGTGTTCCGAAACCTCAAACCCATATTCCTTAGCCTGGTGGAATATCGTACCGGCACCAACATTATTCACTGCGCCGATGCTGTTCCAGACCCGCTCTGTTTCTTTTGCATCGTATTTATCTGACCGCTTCGACCACTTGTCAAAAAGCTCAAATCCATCATTTTGTAACGCACCCTTTAGTGCGTGTGCTTGATAGACCCAATCTTCATAATGCAAATCGAAATTTGGTATGTGCGCCAGCGCGATATCAATCTCTTCTTTTTTGCCTTCTAGCTCAGTCGTAGCCAAAAAATCAGGCGTCTTTGGAACGCCATCGTGATTAATTGATTGTTTCTGTTCGCCATATTTCAACAGTGTTTGATTTACGAGGGCTAAGAAATCTTGTAATTGAGCCGGGAAAACTTCTGTGAGTTCGTTGATTGGTATAGCTAATAAATTGTCTCCAGGCCAACTGTAATTCACGCCGGAATCATGTATGCCGCTCGCGACAAATTGTTGGCCTTCAGCCAAAATTTCAACGGCACAATCTTTTTGATCGATGTTGACAATGATCGATCTCAGCTTTCTGGTCGGCTCTGAAAGCCGATAAATTAACATTGTCTTAGGGGCTTGCCCGATTCTTTCAGGCGCTTCGCCTAGCATCTCTATTGCGAAACCTTTAATAATCTCTGCGACTTCTTTGGTGTACACATCTACATCAACCGCAAAAAGATGAGACAAGCCACCACATAAGATGCCGGTATTTTTTCCGTTATATTTATTGAACTCTAAAGCTGTATTCGGTCTGTGTTGCCATCTCTGCAGGATTGGCTTTTTGCCGTCTAGCGGCGTTGTGTCGTATCCATTCCCGGTTAACTCAGGCGCAAACTTTGCATATCTGGTAATTAGTGTTGTAATGTTCCTGGCTTCCACTCTTTGAGTTCCCCTCGATAAGCGTTGACGGTGATTTTAGTGGGGTAGCTAGAGGGAGAAGTGTTCGACGCACTTCCCCCTCAACCCCAGAGCGAGCGAGGGTTAACCCGCTCTAAAGGTGTTAAAACTCTTCAACAGGCTTTGCCGCAGGGGCCGGTGCCGGTGCATCAAAGCTATCTGGGCGGTCTACCCACTTCATAACCTCAAGTTCGGCATACTTTGTGCCGCCGACAGTAAAAACAAGATTGCCCACACCGGTCATTTTGACCATTGGCAACTGACCACGTTGACCATCTTTAAGCTGCGGCGCTAAACACTTAATCGCTTCCCAGGTGCCAGATCCAGATTGTATCCAGGTGCCGACATCACCGCCGCCTAGTGCAATCTGAATAGAGACGCCTTTTTTCCAATCGTCGCCATCAGTGGGTTTAGATGCCCAGCGACTAACATTGTCGTTCCACTCCCAACGACTGAGAGCAAAACTATTCCAGCCCGTCTTCATATTATCTATGTCTAAAATTACACCCTTTTGAAACTTAGCTGTAATGTCAGATCTATTGTCGCCCTCTTTAAGTGAGAACGTTTTGCTATCCGCAGTGCCATCTTGTCTGCCGTTTGCATGCCAATTAATAAACGGACCTGATGATCCTTCTGAACCTGTGTCTAAATCAAAACTCATTTTTCTTTTTTTCCTTTTGCAGCATTGTGAATGCGAAAGCCGCGCATCCTTCGGCTTTTTAGCTAAACGCCAAAATACTTTTTTCTCTCTTCAACAGCGCCACCCCAAAAGAAATGACCTGGGTCAACAGGGACAATTGATGTCAGCAAATCTTTGTCGCCTAGCGCTAAGAATTTTTCTTGTCTATTAAGTGTTGCTTTAATCGCTGCAAGCTCTTCTTCAACGTCACCATCTTCTAGCCAGCCGGTTTTCTTTGGTGTCACGTAGAGGAACTTGACCGAAATGTTGCCCATGCACTTTTCATAAAAGCATCGCTGGCGTCTGTGACCAGCTGACATTTTAGAAGGCATTTTCATCGTGGTTTTAAGATCTACGACAAGGCCATGTTCAGGATATACAAAATCTAAAAATCCAATTATCGGCAGCGTCCAACCGTCACCTTTACAATCGATCGTGACCTTTTGTTGGCCCCCATCAACGCTGAAATCCGGTTTTCCAAATTTTGCTAATTGATCGACAGCTAGTTCAACCATGTCAGGGATAGCTGCGCGTTCCTTTTCTGATTTTTCATCAGATAATAAGCCTATCTGTTTATCAAATTTTATGAGGCATTTATTAGTCGCTTCTTTAATGCCTTCACCAGTTGTTAAAATTTCGGCACAGGCATCTTCAACAACAATCCCACGCCACATAGCTGCGGAGGCAGGGCGCTTAATCTTATGCAGCTTCTCCAGCATCCATAATGCTGGGTTGCCTTCCCAGCTATTAATTTGGCTAACTGAACTGTGTTTAATCCCGTGAGCTTGCCAACCGTTCATACTTGCATTCCCTGTTTCCAAGTTTTTGGAGCAGCGGTTTTACATAAATCACTTGAAACAGAATAGGCCGCTCGTAATGCACTATTTTTTTGGGCAATAGAAACGACGGAAACATCAACTTCATGACCAAGCTGTAACCAATAGTCCTTGATAATTGCGGCAAGAATTTCGGCTCCGGTTTTTGTTAAGTAATCAGGCATCATTTGAGTGATCCTTCTTGTGTGACTAACCCAATCTGACTGAAAAGAGCTACCACTGTTTCTTCTGTCATAATGTATATGCGGTGATTGCGATCTTCTCGGACAACCAGCATGTCAGAATCATCTTGAGCCAGAGAATCGTACAAAAACTTAAAACCAGTTTTCTTGCGCTTGCATTCAACTGTGTAGCCAGCGAGCATTAAATCACCTTCAAATTCTGGCCCCAGATGTTTATATTGACCTGAAGCAAAAACGCGCTTTGCTTCGACGCCTTTGTCTTTCCAGAAGTCCACTGTTTCTTTTTCTAATTCGTAGCCCCGCTGCTTATTTCTATTAGTCATTAAAAAACCCTTTCGGAATTTCGACGTTTATCCGATTCGCATAGTCCACAAATCGCATCCGGTAGCGCCAGGGAATACCTCTTTTTTTCCAGAGTGAGACAAGCTGGGACTTGACTTCCATCGCTCTCGCGACTTTTGCAGTGCCGCCTAAAGCGGTGATAAAATCTGAATGTATCATAATTGTTACGTAGCAAATTGTTACGTTAACAGCAAGTGAAATAACGGTCTTAATTGTTACGTGGCAAATAAAATAAAAAAGATTCGCACCAAATTGTTACGAAAAGTCTTGAACTCGATGTCTTTGAGGGCGATAAATAAAAGCGATTAGCATAAATATAGAAATAATTTGGGAAGGTAGTAGAAAAATTTTCTACTAGGAGTGGAAAAAATGGACAAAGAAAGACACGATTATTTACAAAATGTGATTCAAAGTATGATGTCGTCCAACAACAACAGGCACAAAGTAGAAATTGAAGAACACCGCGAAAGCATAATTGCAGCGCAATGGGCTGAGTTCAATTATGAGATTACAGCGTATAGAAATAAGCAAAAAGGGCTCATTAAAAAAGATCCGTATCACTTCTGGGTAACAACAGAAAAACATCGATTGGTCGTGATGGCGGTTGTGATGAATTATTTTCGTGGTGTACCATTAGTTATAAAAACAGTGGCGCATGATCTAGGTTACAGCAACAAAACCGTTTCTAATATATTAGCAGAAGCTAAAAAATTAGGCTTAATTGAAACAGTAAATGACTGCAAATTTAAGCCGTCGTTTGACACCATTGACGGTTATGTTCACTACACAAACCAAGCCATGAAATTGGATGCCATGCAGAGATTAAGCGCGTCAATTTTCAGAGATGTCGTTGGTGCATTTGCAAAGCCTAATGCGTCTGTGCCAAACAACAATCGGGTTGATTTGTGGCGGTAATCTGTTTGTTGGCGACTAGAAAAATTTTCTAGTTGTCGATTTGACACGATTGTAGAAATATATTTTTATAACAACTATAGAGCAGTTTACAAAAAAAGCTCAAATCTTGACAACAATGGCAAGATAGCAGTTGATTATAAAGAGGTTGCAAAATGTTACGAGTATGCGATGTTCAAAAAAAGTTAAATTATAACCTGGAAGAAATGGAGGACGATATCGTGGCGGACAAAAAAATGATGAACGCATTTGCCGACCGCCTCCGTTCATGCCGAATAGCTGGCGGGTATGAAACAGCCGCAGATTTAGCTGCAGCATTAAATCTAAGTGATTACGCATATCGCAGATATGAGCGCGGCGAAGCATTGCCGCCTTACGACCGTTTGGACCGGATTGCACAATTAACAAATGTGGACTTTCGCTGGTTAGCCACCGGCAACAAATAACACTGCTTTGAAAAAACTCTTTGCACCTTCGGGTGCTTTTCTTTTGACACAAGCGAAACAATTTGTTACGTATGTATTTGTTACAATAGAATTTATATGAGGTATTAAAATGAGCATAGCTGAAAGTGTCGCATTTCAGATTGAATTTGGTGGGGGCATTTTAGATATCCTCGCCACTGTCCACGCGCCAACCAGGGGCCACTACGGTCCATCAACTCTTCCAGGAGACAGCTATCCTGATGAACCTGGCTCAGTTGAGATTGAGAGATGTTTTTACACTGATGAAGGCCCTTACGCAGTCCCGTTTGAACATTTAGGCGTCGGTGTTTGGGATGCGCTGCGGAAAAAATACCACAGTTTAACAGATCTTATCATCGAAGAAGCTGAAGACGTAGCGGAGGCGGGTAGAGAATGAACAATTTTTACACTCGACCTCGGCAAGTTTTTACAGAAGCACAACGCGAAGAAACCAAAGCTGAATTAAAAAAGCGCCAAGATTATGAAATAGGCAAAAAATGCAGACAGGCGATTGCGACGCTCGCTAAGTCTGAGAATTGCGAAGACGTTCACATAGCTGTGAAGCATTTGAGCAAGGCAATGAAGAAAGAAAACTGGGCCTTAGTCGATAGAATTTCCGGTAAGTGCGGCGACATTCGCGCTGTCGATGGCTGCAAAGTTTGCGGCATCAATATTATGCCTGACGGCTTGCCGAAATCACTGCCGTGCGGGGTTAGAGATGTAACCGTCAAAGGCGTGATGCGTGAACCGAAACGCGCAGGCGTTACTTGTCCATATGAAACAGAAGATATTTTAGACGTTAGAAAATTGGAGCTTTCAGAATGAGCAACGAAAAACAGATCGCATACGACACTATGATTAAGCGGAATCTTTACTGGTCGCGTCTTGTCATTAGAAATTTTGAGGAATTTTCCGACAGTCTTATAGCTAGGGCTACTGACATCATCCAGCAACACGGGCGGAAATACGGATGAGAGAAGCCGACCCAAATGGGATTGACGCAAAAAGCCCAGGATCAAAACTTGATAAAAACAAAGTGCGCGTCGGTCTTATGTTGAAAGGCTTTTCAGGTGCGCTTTTAGAGGTGGCAAAAGTGACTACCTATGGGGCTAAAAAATACTCTGACGGGGGCTGGCAAAGCGTACCAGACGGCATCGAGCGATATGATGACGCCAAGGGGCGTCACTTGTTAGAGGGTTACCAATACGCGACAGACGCCGACAGTAATTTAAAGCACCTGGCGATGGAAGCCTGGAACGCTCTAGCAAAACTAGAATTAGTCTTACGAAAGGAACGAACAGATGACTAAAGCTTTTTTCTTAGCTTCTACAATTCTTATTATAATCCTTGGTCTTGAAATTTTAGCACTGCAAGCGATGGCCCAATGACAAAAAGACATCACTTAATCACTCAAAAAGTAGTAACGAATTTTGGTTCAATGTTTATTCACGTTGACTTTAACGACAAGGGCCAGCCGGTTGCCGGTTGGATATCCGACAAAGGCAAAGATCCAGACAGTGCCATCGTTGGATTGATAGAGGCGTTATCTGAAGGATTGAATAAGGTTTTGAAAATTGGGTAAAAGATCAGATTTTAAACGGGTGGAGAGGGATTTTTATCCGACGCCATATCACGCTGTTGTTCCCTTAATTCCACATTTAGATCCTGATTGCACGTTCATAGAACCGTGTGCGGGGGCAGGGGATTTAGTGTGTCATTTGGAAGAAAATAACATTCAATGCTTAGGTAAATTTGACATAGAGCCACGGTCTTACGGCACTTGTGATGGCGATGCTATCAGGGCAGAGGACTGCGAAGCCGATATGTTCATCACCAACCCTCCATATCTGTGGGCTGTATTAGAACCGATTATGAAAAATTTATACAACATCGCGCCTACTTGGCTCCTGTTACCGGCAGATCTAATGCACAATCGACGCATGGCACCTCATATGGCGAGATGTCAAAAAGTAGTCAGTGTTGGAAGGGTAAAGTGGTTTGGCACTGGCGGCATGGAGAATAGTGCCTGGTATTTATTTGATGGCAATTCTGAAACGATCACAGAATTTTATGGGAGAGCAGTATGATTGTTAGATTTATTCGTTGGTTGGGATTCCGTCCAACTTTCGGCAAGAAGACAACGCCCTCGATACCGCGCAGGGTGTCGATCCCAATGTCGGAGCGTCGCAAACGCGGGGCGGGGATGCAATAATGAAATCAATTATAACAATGGGCGCACATCGCCATAAGAGAAAGCTAACGAAATGACATTATTGCCAAAGCTTTTTACTATTGATCAAGTACATGACGCAATAGGCACCGAACACTTAGCCCGTCGCACACTTGATGACATCGTCAGGGAATTAGGATACCGTAAAGGACGCGGTAAACAACGCCTATTCACACAGGCGCAAATTTGCGTCATACAGGAGGGAATACAATGCCAACGTATTACAAGCCAGGAAGCCGTAAGGGCAATAAGCACTGGATTATCAGAGGTTCAATTAATGGCAAGCAGCAAGAAATCTCTATCCCCGAAGCAACAAGTAAACGAGGCGCGGCGGCGGGTTTCGATGCAGTCAAATACGAACTTGAAAACAGTCGTGAAGTTCCAATAGATGAGCGCACATTTTCAGATGCCGTCGATTGGTATGAATCCAGCGACAGGCGATCAACCCAGCAAATGAGATTTGTGCATAAGCTAGAAGAACATCTGGGCGCTGTTCCATTGTCACTAATCACGCCTGGTATTGTTCGTGGGCTTGCAAAAAAAATGTATTCAGAGGCAGCGAGATCTACATGGAATAGACAGGTAGTGACCCCCGCCAGCGCAGTGGTTAACAATGCCGCTGATGATGGGTGGTGTTCTTTTATAAAGGTTCGACGGTTTAAAGAAGATGCTGTGTTAAAGGTTCACCCATCAGATGGTGCCGCGTTGTTGCTAATGGCGAATGCAGAAAAGCCTATTCAGCGGCTATATATAGCTGCTCTCCATTATCAGGGCTTGCGCCCATCAGATGCGGTTAAGATGCAGTGGGACTTGATCGACCTTAAAAAGCGCAAGTTCCAACTGATTATTCCTAAACCGAACAAAGCAAAGTTTATCGTTATGGACGATGATTTTTGGCTGGAGCTTGTCAACATGAAACAGCAATTTGGAAAAGTTTTTCCCTGGGGCAATCGGTCTAGTGTCTACGGTTGGCTAAAGCCGTTGCAAGATAAATTGAAAGTGCGTTTTGGCGCTCGCATGGCGAGACATAAGTTTGCTTCTGATCTGGTCGAGGCTGGGGCTTCAGCTTTTGACCTGGTCAACAATGGTTCATGGACTAACACGCGCTCAGTTGAACCCTACGTGACGCTACAGGAAGACCGGGCGCGAGAAATGTTAAATCGTAAAAATAAGGGGAAGATTAGGGGGAAAGTTGGCTAATGGATTGTTTTAAAACAAAACTATTTCCCCTTAGCAGGGGAGCGCCTTCAGCCACTCGGCCAACTCTCCGTAACGCGCTGAACCGCATGTATACTGGGGTTTTCAGGGTAAACAAGCAGAAAATGAATTGCATGCACATACAGGGAACAAACAGTGTTTCCCCCTTAAAAGTGGGGGAAAAATGGGGGAAGATGTTCCGCAAGTGTTCACCCCAACTAAAACCGATTTGCATGTGGATACGCTGGAGCGACGGCAATGTAACTTATGACAAGTATCAGAAATAGTATCTAGTATCCCGCCACCAGCCTTGAACTCAACTGGTTCGACACGGCATTAATGAGTTTTTATGTTTGTAAAGGGGTCCCAAAAAACACAACTGATTATAAATAAATGCTGACGCTTTAACGCTCATGCGCAACATCTGCTTAAACCAGCAAACTCTGGGAGTGTGTCGCTCTCAGAGTTACTTAGACTGCTTCATATTTTCTCTTGCTATACCTTTGAATTTCTCTGCAGATCTCATTCCGCCTAAACCTAATAAAGCAAGAGTCAGAGACATCAATCCCTCAGTAGGTATAATGGGCATAGCAATGTCACTTCCAGAAACTGCTATAGCCCACACAAAAACAGGCTGGAAAACAAACTGCCATCCTAATCCAAACGCACAAATCCACATAATCGCGGGTCTAGCTCCGCTTACAAAAAGACTTGGGTGTTTTGCTTGTTCAATGTTTGCGTTTGCTTGAGCAAGATCAAGAGAAATCATTTGTGTTCGTAACTCAGCATTAAGCTTTGTCTTTAGATCTTTGTCTTCAACAAGCTTGTCTAAAACTTTACCGGCTACACCAATTACGCTTTCTGCTATTCCAAACATTAATCTATCCTCTCCATATGAGGCCCATCATAAAACGATTTAAACGCGCCGCCCCATTTCCATTTATATCCAAGCCCCCAGGCCGTATCCATTACCAGTTTTGCATATGCTTTCTGGATAGCTTTATCTTTCCACAGATATTTGCCTTCCGCCATTGGCAATGTGTCGCAAGCCTGAGACGGCTCAAAGTTGTGCTTACTCTCGCCGTATTTAGCTTTTGAATGCCCGTGTCTGTATGCCTGTTCTTGTTCTTCTTCACCTCTGTATCCGCAGATGATTCCACAGTCTACAATTTCTAAACCGCTGATCGGGCAAGTATAAGGTAGTTGGTTAATCACAGAATTCATAACGATCTTAAACTCTTCATGACAACTGTCTAATCTGCGTTGTGAAGTCTTTCCAAATGAAGCCATATTATTTCCTTTGTCTAGAAGACCAAGCGTCGAAAAATGCGCATATGTATAGCATAATAATATTCATTACATCAACATTTCAGGGGTCACATTATTAGTAGCAACTTGACCATGCTTAACGTGATACGTAATACATTGTGCGCCTCTGACCGCGTGATATCCGTGCCGAGCACTATAGCTATCTTTAGCGGTTAGCGTCTGATGCTGCGTCACGATCATTCCCGCGTCTTCTTTAATGTGCGTATGATGTAAGTGACCACAATGAGCGTACCGGAATTTAGTTGTTCCCCAAATGGGAGCAAACTGGGCGGCAAAAGTAGCCGTAAGACTTGCCATCTTTTTTAAATGACCGTGGTGAAAAGCAAGCATAGTTTCGCCGTGTTTGTGTACGTAATACGGCAATTCGCTAGTATCGATGTTGACGCGGCTATCGTCTTCATACAACGCCGCCATCATTTCTCTGAGCCAAATAGAGCTTGTCACGTCATGATTGCCCTCTGCCAGGATAACGTAAACATTCTTATGTTTCTTTAGCGCCATATCAATCATGTTGCGTAAGCATTTTATAGCTACCCGCACAATCTTTGTGAATCTAGAATCTGCATCTAAAATATGAGAACTTCCAAAAGTTCCCGTCTGCGGATAGATGCTATCTTGGTGTAAGAAATCTCCTAGCTGGCATATAATTGCAGTCTCTGCCGTAGGCGCGCTACTAATCATCTGAGAAAAACACCCGTTTAAAGTTTTCTCAGCTATCTTTAAATCCCAATCAGCCCCGCCTTCTGTGTGATGAGCTAACATGCCAATGTGATAATCAGTGATGACATATAAATTAGCTAAATCTGCAAGAGTAGCGGGAGGAGGGGCAACCGGTGCCAAGCGGGGCAGGCGTTCTTTCATCCCAGCAAGCGCTTCGCGAAATACTTCTTGCTGTCTCTCTGCATCGATAGACGTTTTTACCCATTGCAAAGCTTGCTTGCCATCTCGGTATAAAGTTGATGTGCCTTTCACCTGGTAGCCATCTGGAATAAATACATCTAACCCGTCGGGTTTACAGGTTGTTAAAGAACAGTTAGTGCAACGAAATCTTTGCGAGCCGTTACGCTCAAACCCGTATTTTGACAAGCCTATGTGACCGCAATTAGGACACGCTAGTTCATTCATACTTTGCCCAGTGTTATCTGTTACAAATTATTTTTTGGGGGGGTCTTTATGTGGATAGTAAGCCGTTTCCATCTATGACCACCGGAAACTATGCAACTTTTAGTTCCAGCTTGGTCAGACAAAATAATAATATATTTACCATTGTTTGGGTTTTTGTAAATTTCTAGTACTAACCCATCTGACTGAATTGCGATGTCGCTTTGGACGCCGCCATTATTCTTTATTTCATCAGTGACGCGCTTATGTGTATTGCAATTTAATTGTGCCGCCGCAGATGTTGAAAAAATACAAAAAACAATTAGTGAAGCTAACGACGCTGCTTTAATAAGCATACGAGTCTTTAGATTTTTTTGGCTTAATTTTTTTTATTACTTTGCGTATTAATGCAGGCTTCTTCGTTGTTTTTTTCATAACATCTCCTTTTCTATGGGTTGACATTGTTGTGATTGATCTCATGGCAAACCTCGTTCAAATAACTTTTGGATGGGAGCCATTATGGAGACTTTCTAATTTGAGAATTCGCCTCTCGTTGCTTTTGCACGTAACGTCAACCGCATTTACAGACCCTATAATCCTCTCGACCTCACGATGAGTTTTTGCGAGGTTGCTCGGCGCAAGGATATCACTGAGAACTGCCGTTTTGGCTTGGTTTAACGCAATGAGATTTTCTTGCTTATCCGTACTTTGATCAAGTTTTCTCAAACGACTTTCGTAGTCTTTTTGAAGCGCATCAAATCTGCGCTCAATGACAATTAATTTTTGCTTCACAATGACACTACTTG
>Ga0209816_1002009_pt1 | contig 14720 bp, 6 predicted proteins | sample CoawatmetaG01DNA_FD_187509 | JGI IMG/M metagenome (GOLD analysis project Ga0209816, IMG submission 187509) | Marine microbial communities from the West Antarctic Peninsula - Coastal water metaG017-DNA (SPAdes) (version 2) | ecosystem: Environmental > Aquatic > Marine > Coastal ... | reverse complement strand
GTTTAAATTTTGCTGAAGGCGGTATTGCAGACATTGACCCAAATGCACAGCAGATGGCTCCTACGGCTATGCCCTCAGCCAATGGCTACGGCCCTGAAATGCGGATGCAAGACGAGTTAAGCGTGGATGGTGGCGGTATGCAGATGATGACTGAGCAGGAGGTCATGGGTGTTGCAGGTCAAGTTGCCAATGCTCTTGCTCAAGGAGTTACTGTTGACAGGCTACCTCCTGAGCTAGTAGAACAGCTTAGAAAGGCAACTGGCATCTATGGAGAAGAAGCTGTAATGCAGATGATTATGCAGCTAACCAGTCAAGGTCAGCCTCCACAGGTTGATAATCGCCCTGTAATGCCTCCGCAAGAAATGCCTGCTTCAGATTTAGGGGCGGAAATGGGATTTCCTCAGCCTGATCCTAAAACGTATAACTTCCAAGAAGGGGGAGTAACGCCAAACCCTGAAATTCAACTAGTTGAGCAAACAATATCTGCTGTATTAGGTAAGGTTTCGCAAGAAGAAGCCGACATTATTATCAACATGTTTATCAGTGAGTTCGGGCAAGAAGCATTTGAAATGTTACGCGAACAAGCCCTCCAATCTGTAGTTCCCAACGCTCAAACTGAGGGCGTAATAAGGGGTCAAGGGGGAGGCATGGATGACATGGTTAATGGTATGATTGGTACTGAACAACCAGTAGCTGTAAGCCCCGGAGAATATATCGTTCCTGCTGATGTTGTGTCTGGTTTAGGGGATGGAAGCACTGATGGTGGAGTACAAGAGTTAGATGGAATGCTCGATAGAGTAAGGCAGACCCGAACTGGAACTACTACGCAACCTGCACCAATGCGAACTGGAGGAGTTTTACCTGCATGAAGACTACAGCCAGAAAAGAAAATGCCCCTATGAGGGATATATCTAGAGAGCCTAGAGTTAAAAACAAGAAGGCTCCTAGAAAAATTACTCATACTATAACCATAGCCCCTACAAATTATTTGAACGCGCTTTGGCCTGACGTTGAAAAACAGCTAGAACGCGCTGTTGTCAGATCAAATGGGCGGTGGACTATGGAGGTTCTATTTGACGTTATTGCCAGTGGGCAACAACAACTCTGGCTGTCTTTTGATGAAGATAAAAACATTGATGGCGTAGGTACTACTGAAATAGTTAATTACCCAAACAAAAAGATGCTTGCTATCCAGTTTTTGGGTGGCGATAGATTTAATGATTGGGTGTGGGAAATGCTAGAACGATTTAACTCTTTTGCTGAAGAGACAGGGTGCAATGGAATAGAAGCCACTGCAAGGCAAGGGTTCTGGAAATGGCTTGATCAAGATGATTTCAAGCAATCTTATGTAGTGTATGAGAAGAGGATTGATAAATGAGTAAAGGTGGTGGAAGCAGCGGCACACAGCAGGTTGAGCAGACAACAACCAACCTCCCAGAGTACGCAAGACCGTTCTATGAGAGCCTGCTAGGTCGGGCTACATACGAGAGTGAGCGCGGGTATGAAGGATATCCCGGCCAACGTATAGCCGACTTTAATGACTATGAGAATGCGGGAATGCAGGGCATGGCTGATATGGCTATGCAGGGTGATCCTGAGCAGTTTAATCAAGCCTCCTACATTGCTTCTCAAGTTGGCGCACAGAACCCAAATCAAGCAGGTTCAGTTGTTGACCAGTACCAACCAAATCTTCAAGGCTCAGAATATTTTGCGGGTAACATAGACTCAGGGTATAACGCAGGAGATATGAGGCAAGGTTATCAGGCGGGACAGCGAGGGATGGGCTATCAAGCAGGCAACTTGCAAAGCGACTTTAACGCAGGGAAATTTGATCCTAATTATCAAGCACAACAAAGATCGTCAGGATTTAATCCTGAAGCTTCTAGCTCTGGTTATCAAGGGTCTAATTTTGATCCGGGATATTTCGCTAAGGAGTTAGGGCAGGATTATTCTGCTAGAGACCTGAACAGCGAGTACACAGGACAATTCAACGCAGGCCCATCTTTTGAAGCAGGCACACTTGCTGACTCAGGAGTGATACAAGACTACATGAACCCTTATCAGCAACTTGTTACTGACGTTGAGAAGCGTGAGGTGCAAAGAGCGGCTGACATTCAAGGTGCAAACATTGGGGCGCAAGCGGCTCAGTCTGGAGGCTTGGGTGGATACAGAGAAGCTATCATGCTTTCTGAGCAGGACAGGAACCTTCAGCAACAACTAGGCGATGTTCAAGCTAGAGGCGATCAAGCGTCATTCGCACAAGCACAACAGGCTTTTGAGGCTGATCGTGCGGCAAGGCTGTCAGCATCTCAGATGGGCCTTCAGCAGGGTGTAGCAGGTGATTCGTCAAGTCAGCAGGCAGAGCAATTACGCCAGTCTGCATTTGGAGCTACTGAGCAAGCTAGGCAAGCCCAACAGAATATGGCTATTAGCTCGTTTGAAGCAGGCGAAAGAGCCAAGCAACAGGCGGCTCAGTTAGGCATGACTGCTCAACAGCAAGAAGATGCGAGCAGACAAGCTCAAGAACAGTTTAGGCAAGGTTCTTTCGGTCAAACCCAACAAGGTCAAATACAATCAGAAAAATTTAAGGCAGACGCATTTAACGCAGGAGAGTCGGCAAGGCAACAAGCTGCTTCGATGGGAATGAACGCACAGCAACAAGAAGAAGCTTCTCGACAAGCATCTGAGCAGTTTAGGCAGTCTGCATTCTCTCAAACTCAATCGTTTAGACAGGCTCAGGAACAATTTGGTCAAGCTCAGTTTGGGCAGAACGAACAGCTTAGGATGGCTCAACAACAAGAAAATAGAGCAGTGTTTGAAGCCAACCAGAGAGCGCAACAAGAGGGTGCTAGGCTTGGACTGTCTGCTCAAGAGATTCAAGAAAGAGTTAATCAGGCTCAGAATGCGGCTAGAATGCAAGCAAGAGACACCAACAACCAGAACATGCTCAATAGAGCAAATCTAGGTATGCAGGGTATCGATTCAGACAGAGCGAACAGAGATCAGATGCTAAGGTCTTCTGAGATGCTAGGTCAGCTTGGCGGTCAAAGCCAGAAGATGGGCATAGAAAGGCTTCGTAACCTGCAAGCGGCAGGTCAGAATCAAAGAGGCATGGATCAACGTAGTATGGACATGGGATATGAAGACTTCTTGCGTCAACAGTCGTTTGGCCGCGAGCAACTTGGTCTTCTTAGTAACATGTTACAAGGAGTACCGATTACCGCAGGAAGCACAACGGCAAGTTTTGGCGCAGGAGCAAGTCCTTATTCTCAAGCACTTGGTGCAGGTATTGGTGGTGTAGGTCTCTACAACGCAATGGGTTAACTAAATTAAGAGGTTAGTGATAAGCTAATGAATATATTAGAGCAAGAAGACCTCATCAAGGGACTTGATGACCGTAGACTACAAGAAGAAGCCAAGCGACCCTCTGGGAATGTTCCTCAGTTTTTAGTTGTGTCTGAAATTCAACGCAGAACCGACATGCGTAAGAAGTTTCAAGGCTCTGATCAGCAACAGCCTCAAGGCACTGTAGCAGACCAAATAACCCAAGCAGGGATTGCCTCTGTGCAGCCTCCTCAGATGATGCAAGGTCAACCCATGCCTATGCAGGGACAGCCTATGCCCATGCAGGCGTATGGTGGTGGCATGACTCCGTTTATGCGTAAGTATGCGGGTGGTGGTGTTGTTCGTATGGCAGCAGCAGGTCAAGTACCAACCGAAACTAGAGGCGTAAGAAACAAAAACTTACTGAACATAAGACAGGCGGATCAAAACTGGGATGGTGAGGTTGGTGACGATGGCGAGTTTGTTCAGTTCGATAGCGTAGCTTCTGGCGTTAGGGCTGCTGACAAGCTTCTAAGCAACTACAGTAAAATTCGTGGCGTTAACACGGTGAATGGGATTATCAATAGATTCGCGCCAGACAATGAGAATGATACGTCAAACTATGCGAGTTATGTTTCAAATCAGACAGGCTATGGTGGAGATGTTCCGCTAGATATAGCAAACCCATTTATTAGAGCAAATATACTTAGCTCTATGACAAAAATGGAGTCTGGCGTAGATTACTCTGCGGATGATATTTTAACACTGCTTGAGTCTAGGAGGGCTAGTCAGGATAATCCCCCACCGCTTAATCCTCAAGAGCAGATGATGAAGACTCTTGAATCCAATCCTAATATCTATGCGCTCAACCAGAGGGTTGCTCCTCAAGCGCAAGAAAACTTTATGAATACAGTAGAAATGCCAAGGTCTGAGTATGAGCAGGCAGAAGAAAGGGCAAATGCTGAAAATGTATTACAAAATGATCTGTCTGCATACTTAGGCGAGGACTTTTCAAGAAAACTGCCTTCAGCCCCAGTGTCTGCTCAAGATGTTTCAGGTATAGGCTCTGGTCAGCGTCCATTACCAGAAGGCATGTTCTCTGGCGCAATGAGAGAAGATTCTGGCCGATCAAAAGGGCCTCTATCTACAGTAAATGATGCAACTGAATCCGTTTTAAAATCTATTCAGGAGTTAAAGGGCGGAATAGATATTCCACAAATAAGAACTCTTGACGAGATAGCTTTAGACGCGCCACAGAGCCTTAATAACAGTGGGGCAAAGCTTGCAAGTCGGGAGGCGATAGAGAATTTTGGGTATAAAGATTCTGGAATTCCAAGTCTATCTGAAATTACAAATCTATTTTCATCTGCGGGTGGCAGGACAGCAAGCAACATGCAGGGAGCCTTGACCGCAGAAGACGGGGGTGAAAGCTTTTTTGGTAACGCAGAGGAAGCTCTTGGTGTTGATTTTGATGAAGATACTGCTGCGCTTATACAAGATACCTCAGATTATATAGTAGACGGAGCTAGTGAGCTTGCTGAATGGGCTATGAACAACAAGGTCGAAGCCTTAAGTTACGGATTAATGTTTACGGGAGTTGGTGGAGTAGCGAGCTTACTTGCCAGAGGCGGCTTGGCTCTTTACAGAGGTACTAAAGCAGCAGGACTTATTGGTAAGGCTAGCAGGGGAGCTGCAAACATTGCAATGAAACCTGTTACAAAAGTTATTCCTAAGTTAAAAGACAACAAACAGATATTGAGGGATGGCGTGTTGCAGACGGAAAGGGTGTTTGCTCCTACAGGAGCGGCTGTAACAGCAGGTCTTGGAGGACTCGCTTTAAATGCAGCTCTTAGCGAAGATGAGGATGAAGATACTATAGTGGCTTCTGCGGAAGAAACTTTATCCCAAGCTAAAAAAGTTATGGGGCCATCTAAAGGCGGTAAGCCCGACAACAATGCATCTGGCGCAGTCAAACCCAAAGTTGATTCTACTGGGTCAATGCGAAGTGACGATTCAAATGCCGACAGAATGATAAACCTTGGCGATAAAATGGCCTATGGCCTTGGCCTTGAGGGGGACAAGAAGCAGGCATTCTCTATGGCTCTTATGGCTTTGGGCGCAGGCATCGCCAAAGGCGATACAGCAGGTGGACTTAAAGATGCAGGCCTAGCAATGAATGCCATTAATGAGCAAAACGCGGATCGCAGAGATAAGGCTGCGGATAGGCAAATAACACGCGAATATTATAAGGACAGAATAAGGGCTTCTAAAGCCACTTCCGATCAGAGCCTAAACATAAAAGTTGAAGCAGCGTATCAAAAATGGGTAACGGCTAATCCCGGCAAAAGCGCATTAGAGCAAGAAAGAGCGCGTCTAGATATTATGGACAGAATTAGCGGAAATCTAGGAAACACTGTATTACCGATTGGCGATAGCGATAGTGTTGATTACAATAACCTGACCTCTCAAGGGTAAATTATGAATGTAACGCTCCCCAACGGGGTTGTTGTAAACAACGTCCCAGACGATATCTCCAAAGAGGAGATGAGAAGTTTAGCTATATCAAACAACCTAGCTACCCTTGAAGACTTTGGGGAAGACGCTTACGCTGACGAAAGAACCATTGGCGGGTCTATCGCGGAGTTCGGAAAAGCTATTCCTCGCGGATTTGCAGGTTCATTCTTAAGTGCTGCCGAAGGTTTAGCCGAGCTTGCTGACGCAGGTACTAACGCTATTGGCCTTGACGATCTAATAGACAGTGGCGATGACAACGAGCTTGTTCGGTTGGCTAGAGAAGGACGGAAATCAGTTAACGAAGGATTTCTTGAGGCTGACGTAAGATATCAAGATGAATGGTCTACTAAGTTTGGTGAAGGCCTTGGATCACTTGCCTCGTTTTTTACACCCGCAGGTGCAGTTAAACTTGCGGGAATTGCAGGTAAATCAGCAAATACCGCACAACTAGCGGGTGGCATGACGCTTGCAGGTGGTGCAGGTGCAGGAGATCAAGCACAAAGGATACAGTCAGCTAGAGATGCAGGGATTGATGTGTCTGAGGGGGAGGAGGATGCCTCTATAGGGCTTGGAACGCTAGTAGGCTTTAGTGAGATGGCTCCAGTGGGGAGGCTTCTTAGCAAGATTAGCAAGAGCGCACCGAAGCAAGTTCAAGATAATATTAAATCAAGACTTTTCAGCGGCCTTAAGTCTGGTGGTTTTGAAGGACTTCAGGAAGTTACCGCCAACATTGCCCAGAACGCAATTGAGCGTGGAATATACAACGAAGACCTTGCTGTCAACGACTCAATGGCAGACCTGCTTAAGTCTGATGAGTTCACTGTTGGCGCGGCCAGTGGTTTTGTTGCTGACATGGTATTAACTAGCATTGCCTTGCGAAGAAACAGATATGCCACCCAAGAGCAGAAGGATAGAGAATCAGTAGAAAGAGACAATAAAGCAGAGCGTATTAAGTCAGGCGAAAATGCCGTATCTGGTATGCAGTTTGAAGAATCTCAAAACCCTGAGCAAAGACTCCAAGAAGAACAAGGAATAGACTTTCAGCCTGAAGAGGCATCTGTTGATCCTAGTCAGATAGACATCCCAACTCCACAACAGATAACAAAAGCAAAGTTAAGGAGAAACAAGTATATAGAGGTTACTGACTCTTCTGACCCTGCTAATGTAAAAACATATCAAGCAGAAGAAAGAGTTAGAACAAGAACTGTCAAAGGAAGGACAACAGAGACTCGCTATATTGTTGATATTGAGCCTGACGGAAAAACAAAAGAAATAATTCTTTCAAAGAACGGAGTTCGCGATCCACGGTATTCAACGCAGGAGCTTGCTCCTCCCTCAGAAAACCTCCAAGCTGCAAGAAAACCTAATGCGCCCAAAGACTATGCAGGTCATATCTATCGCGTCTTGGGAAAGGCATTTCCTACAGCAGGAAGATTTGAAGTAGACTCCCTGCCTAGCGTAACTAAAAGGCTAGAACTGCAAAATTTAATTCAGTTTAAAAATCCTACTTCGCTTGAAGTAGACGCTTTAACTCAAGAGATTAAAAGTCTTGAGGCCTCTGAAAGCGAGAAAGGCGAAAAAGTTTTAGGCGCAAACCAAGTTGTGCATATATCCTCAAACGGAAAGAAAACCGCGTTTGGAAGAAATATTGACAGCGCAGAAAACGCTGCTGTAATGGCGGGTCGGCTTAATGAAAAAATTATTGATTCGCAGGTTACTAATTCTGTAGCTCAAGTAATTAATACAGCACCAGAAAGCTACTCTCAAGAAGTTAAAAATACTCTTGCTGTGTACGGAGACACTATTCTTCATCCAGATGAATCAACATTCACCGCCAGTGAGATAGACTCTGCATCACAAGACACTATTGATAAGGGATATCAAGAGCATAAGTCAGTCAAAGAGTTGATTGAAAATAGAGTACCAAAAAAGTTTTTTACGCCTTCTCAGAAGCTAAACGCAAAAAGAATCGCAAAAGGATTGGCTGAAACAAATACATTTACTCCTGCTGAGGCCAAGTCTGTATTAAAAGATAAATTTAGCCGTCTAATACGGCCTCCTGAGACTCTTGAAAATGCAATCTACACGGTAAAGACAGAAAAAGACCCAAGAAGTAAATCTAAGCCTGTTATTTTCTTAATGTCTGGAAATGGCGACAAAATATACACAAGACCTCCAAATTCCGCAGAGTTTATTAACCTGCAAGAGAACACAGGAAGGGTCACTAAGACCCCCATAAAGTTTAAAAATATATATGAAGCTAGTGCTTTTGCAAAGCAACTCAACGCCTCACCGAAATCTTTTATTCACTTGGATTCTGTTTTAGATACTGGAAGCACTAACGCAAAACTAAGCGTAGTTGCTGAGGCTTTAAAGCAGAACAACATAACAAATGAAATAGGGTCTCCTGAAATAAGGGCGTTAGCTGAAAACTTTACTGGCGTTAATGCTTCAGGAAACAGAAGAATATCAGACATGAATCAAGGCGAGCTAAAAGCTTTGATTTCTGGTATTAGGTCTTTGCCTAGATTTGACATCCCGACAAATATACCTTTATTCAAGCACAAGAGGTATACCAGTGATGAATTTAGCGCGGCATTAGACTTTGTCAGGCAGAACGATAACGATACGACCAACCTTGTAGGGATTGCTTCGTCAATAGGCTTAGACCTTATGACTAATCCTGCCGCTCAGAAAAAAGCAGAGGCTCTCTCTGCTGACTTAAAGGTTCATATTGCGCCCGTAAAAGACATTCCTTCAATTAAACCTGTCAGCCCTATCCCGCAGGGGCAAGGCTTGGTAGTGTACGAAGAGCCTGCGTTTGGCGCAGAGTCAACCCTCAATATTAACAAGTTAACAGCAATATTAAAGGCCCGGATGAGTTCTTTTGGCCTTAGCGATATCGGCCTTAATGTAAGCGATTCGTTACGCAATGTTGCAAGAAACGCTGAAGGAGAGCTTGTTTTTGGCGTGGTCGCAGTAAGGGGAAGAGATCAGAGTGGTGAGCTAGAGTTAAATCCAGATGGAACTCAGCTTATCCGCATAAGAAAAGATGATCAGAACATGAACTCTCCCGCCAAGATAAAAGAAAGAAAAGGCAATAGGGTTCTTGGGTATTACTCTCCTAACATAAACTCTGTATTTTTAGGAGTAGATGCGATAGTCGGATTAAAGAACATGTCTCCCGCGCAACAAGAAGCGGCATTTATAGAGACCCTAGATCATGAGATGATTCACGGGATGAGACAGCTTGATCTTTGGACTGAGAAGGAATGGCAGCTACTTTCTAGTCTTGCAAAAACAAGAAGAAACTCTAAAGGAACTACTTTTCTTGATGCTGCAAAAAAATCGTACAGCGAGAACACTCTTGTTGTTCAAATGGAGGAAGCTATTGTTGAGATGACAAGAGAGGCAAGATCAGACCCGAAGGTAATAACAGGGAAGCCAAGAACTCTCTTGAATAGAATAGCAGAGTTTTTTACAAAGTCAGTAAGCGCGATTAACGGGTTCGGGTTTAACTCTTTCGGCAGCATAATAGAGGGGATTGAGTCTGGAGAAATTGGAAGCAGGACTAGAGGAAAAAGCCAAGTAAATCCAGAAGGCCCAATACGAACTCTCCTTGAGACAGAAAGGAGCGAGGGAGTCCCGTTCTTTGACGCAGAGGGAGCGGCCACAGCAGGTGTAGCTCAATCAGATAAGCCAGAAGATTCGGGCGTTACAAGACCATCTAAGAGGGGAATGAGCGACTCTGAAGGACTGGGTGTGGCTTCACCCAATGCTCAGACTCAGGCTCAGACCAAAAAAGACTTTGACGAATCAGGCATCGTAGAGTCTAGAACGTATTACCCAGATGAAACTGAGTACAAATACAGGGATGATCGCCTTCCCGCGTTCAGGAATGCTTCTGAAGTCAGTCAGCTTAGAAATACGCTTTTAGAAGACGCAACAAATGCAGGATTTCAGTCTGGTGATCTAATTTCAGATATACAGCTTGATCTTGAGAAGATGTCACCTCAAGGGAGAAGGTTAGTTAAGGCGCTGCAAGAGGATAACTTTCTAGGTTTTGACAGATATGACGATGCGTTTTCAGCGTTATTTGAAGAAGACCTTAGCGTTTATGATCCTTCCTTAAATTTAAAAAGTGCGCTAGGGCGATACGTTAACCAGAACTACGAATTAGGGTTTGGGGAATCCGATGGTGCATCTCAAGTTGCTACAGAGGAAGGTGTAGTCATGGGTGTAAATGTCGCGACTGACGGATCAAATAACTATGCAGACTTAATTGTAAGTGGTCAGAAGGAGTATGAAACAAGAGATCAAGACTCTTTACGCCCGTATGTAGGTAAGCGCATAGGTATAATCGAAACAAAGCGTGGAGAAAAAGCCAAGCTCGTAGGATATGTTACTGTTGGTGAGCCTGAAATTGTTGGTCAGGCTGAGTTTGAATCGTCCAGAGAATTACACCTTGTCCCTGAAGGTAGTAAGTTTGACATCAAAGAAGGTCGGCAGAAGTGGCTGTATAGAATGATTGACCCGCAAAAGCTCATTCAGCCTATTGATGCGTCTAAAACCGCAGGAATTATTGCTAGAAACATATCCGATATCGGAGGAAAGGCCGATGCGAAAGAGTTTCTGTCTGAAGGATTTAGACCAAAGGTTAAGGAAATTCAAATACCAGAGGGAGCTATAGAAAAGGTAGTTGAAGATAATATCAATAAAGCGAAAGATATACCCAAGAACTTAACCGCTAGATTTAATCCAGAGGCAGATCCTCGCTCTCAGTATATTGCTCAGAATCCAGAGAAAGGTGTAAAGTTTTCCCCAGAGTCTGACAACATGTACTCAGTTAAAAAAGAGCCTGAGTACAGCCCAGAAGCGAAAGCCGCGCTAGATAAGACTGTTACTGCCGCTCCTACTGCGCCTGCATCCAAGGCCTACCTAGAGATCACAAACACAGGCTCAGTAGGTGAGTTTCTTCTTAACGCAAAAGCAAAGCTTATTAATCGTTACGCTAGACTTGAACAAATTTACACTGATCCAAAACTTGGCTTTAGAGATGTTCTTGCCGATTCAAGCGCATTTGCTGCGGCAATGTTTGCTGACAGGTCAAAGGGAATAGCGGCACAGTGTATAAAGTCTGGATTCGTGTCTTACAAGAACGGCCTAACAAAGGTAGAGGCGTTTATATATAACGGCAAAACCTATAGAGGCCTTGTAGATATAATGTCCCCATTGTATCAAAACAAATACGGTGTTGATCTTGAGAAGTTAGCGCAGGGTTACGCCATCGCAATACGATCAAAAAGACTGCGAGAAGAAAAGGGACTAGCTACACCTGCTGATGGGGATACCCTTGACTCACTCATGCCAGAGGTCAATAAGTATAAGGATGAGAACGGCAACAACATAGTTGAGGAGTGGTTTAAGACTTGGCAGGCGTACAACTCAAAGACTGTAGAGTTTCTTATGGACACTGGTGTTCTTGATGCTGAAACAGCTAAAACGTGGATGAATGAGGCCGATTACGTCCCGTTCTATCGACAAGCTGAAAACCCCAATGCGCCAGACAAGATGCCTCCTATATTTAGAGGCATGACATCTGCGGCTTCATTTAAAGAGTTAAAAGGAGGAGACACTGCTGTAACTGTACCCTTGCTTGACGCAATTACTAGAAACTTAGATGCCGCGATTAGCATGGGCATGAGAAATGTCGCGCAACAAAGAATTGTTAGAGACATGAAATCTCTTGGGTTGGCTAGAGAGCTTGTCGTAGGCCAACAAGGCAGCAATGTTATAAGCTTTAGAGTTGATGGAAAGAAAAGAGATTTTGCTATTGATGACCCATTAATGTTTGAGTCGATGCAGCTAATCGGTGGCGGCAGTATGGAGACCATGCTGACAAGTGTTGTGGGCGCACCATCTAGATACTTGCGAGAGTTAATAACAAGAGACCCCGGATTTATGGCTGTTAACATGTTGAGAGATACGCTTTCAACATTTGTTACATCTGGTTCAACATTCGTTCCCGTGTGGGATACTATTAAGAATGCTAGGTCAGGCACAGAAGCACTGACTAGATACGGAATTGTTGGCGGCTATGACTTCGGAAATGATCCTGAAAACCTGTATAAAGACTTTGAAAAAGAAATGGCAAAGCGAGGAGATGGGAGCGCAGGAAACCTTTTTACTAGAGTGTGGGACTTCCTTGGAGATGCAACAACAGCGTCAGATGCCGCAACCAGAAAGGCTGTATATGACGATGTCTTGGCAAGAACTGGGAATGAAGCGGAAGCTGTTTTTCAGGCTCTTGAGGTCATTAATTTCTCAAGGCGAGGCAACAGCCCTCTTGCTCGCGTAGTTACAGCCGCCATCCCCTTCCTAAACGCAAGGTTTCAAGGATTGGATGTATTTATTAGATCGGCTAAAGGAAACTACGGAACCAATAAAGATTTATCGCAAAGCAAGCAAATGCAGACGGTTATATTTCGTGGGGTTATGCTCGCATCCATTACTTCCCTGTACTTCTTAATGGTTAGTGATGACGAGCAGTACAAGAACGCTGACGAGCATACCAGAGATAATAACTGGCTATTCCCTACTCCTTGGGGTGTTCCATTTAAAGTCCCCATTCCCTTTGAAGTTGGATTGATATTTAAAACCCTTCCTGAGAAAGCGTTAGCTGTAGCGACTGGAGAATCTACTGGTCGGGAAGCAGGGCAGTCTGCAATGACGGCATTAACTGGAACTCTGGGAATAAATCCTTTTGGAGCGCAGATAATTAAGCCTCTTATTGAAGTTAATTTTAATCACAACTTTTTTACTGGAAACCCTATCGTGTCAAAATACATTGACGGAAGTATGCAGGATGCATTCATCGATAGAGAATCAACAAACAGGGCTGCTGTAGAGATTGGTAGGTTTTTTGACATCAGCCCCACAAAGCTTGAGCATGTGATGAAGGGTTACACGGGAACAATAGGCTCATATGTTTTAGATGCTGTCGATTCCATAATGAGGATGCCTGCATTGACTGGTGATACTGACATTCAGATGCCAAATCGACCAGTGACTGAGTATCCAGTAATTAAAAGGTTCTTTGCTAAAAACAACAACTCAGGCCAGAAAGAAGATTTTTACGAGCTTCATTCAGAGATAAGAAAGATTACAACTACGCTAAACAGCCTCAAGCGGGATGGTAAGATAAAAGATTACGAGCGTTACCTTCAAGGAAGGGAAATTTTAGCGGGAATGAAAGGCAGCGTTAATGCTGTTGCTAAACAACTGTCAACTATACGAAATCAAAAAGACTTGATCAGATCGTCTGACTTAAGCTCAGATAAAAAACGAGAGCTAATAGACGAGCTAACCAATGATGAAAAACAGGTTTTAAAGATAACGTCAGTATTAAAGCAAAAGGCGAACCTGCCAGTAATCGACACGCTGAATCGGTAGTTATAATAGTCTTTATATTTAACAGGTTAACAGCAAGGATTGGTTTGGGTTCAAGTCCCACTCTGACGTTGTAATAGTGGTGGTTGAGAGAATTGACCGCATGAAAATAGGGAGTCTGGCGAACGGTGCTTCATAATCTCTTTTTTGTGCGCTTATCGAGGGATAAGAGGAATAACCCGATGCCACCACTCACCGAATCTTTTATTCGCCAACTTTTACTCTACCGCACTAAACAGTGTAGTGCCAGTGTTTAGTTGAACATCTTTGACCATATACCGATGGGTATAAGCTCGGATTGATTAAGGGCGTGACCCTCACCCTTTCCTAGATCGGTCAGTGTGCTTTCGCACAACAGATCATCCTTTGGGGCAAATCCTGCACACCGATAGGTAGGGAATGTGCCAATCATAAGCATATAGAAGTCGGAAGGATGTTTGATCTTGTTTCGCACAGCCAACAGCTTGCCTGACTCGTACTTCGTTACCTTCACATCAACGGTATAGCCTTGACCAGTAATAAGGTCGTGTACTGGAATGTTTTCTGTTTGAAGGTCAGGATACACATTAAGTAGCCTACAAGCAGCAATCTCAGCAGCCATGCCCTCTAAGTCTGTAGCCATGTTGGACTGATCGCCAATCTTGTTATCCTTAATCCCCTTGGATCGGGCGTTCTGATATCTTTTTGTTGCAAGGAAGGTTGCAAGTTTTTGTTCCGCTTCATTCAGTACGATAGATACAGTAATAGTCATTGGTTACTCCAAACTTCTGGTTGCCATTTGCATTTGAGTTTCTTGTCAAACACTAACAAGAACCTGTGCTTTTGGCTTCTATCTCTCCACTCACCTTTTAGACCCTTCATCTTGCCTCTGACATGTTTGATCATCTGAGTCCCTGCAAACATATCGTCTTGAATTGACTCTACAAAAAAGTCTTTCTTCTTATCGCTAAGACCGTAATACTTAAAATTAGATGCAGAGTAAATGACCCCACTGTGATGATCATTGTCAGCGTAACTCAGGACTGCCCGTACAAATTCCTCTGCTCTTAACATCTTGATTGCTCTGGACATAAACCATGTCGCCAGATTATGTTCTGATGCTTGATGGCTTGGCTCCAAAACAAAACGGCTTAGTTCCCACAACCCATCTTGATCCGTTCGCTCCATACCAAAGCAGGATTGACTTAACTCTGGAACAGGAAAGCCAGTGAATATGCACCCGCCAACAACCTTTCCTCTGTGAATTAATCCCACATTAAATCCGCTTTTAAACCCTGAGGATACCTTTGACAAGTAATGATGCTTTCTCATCAAGCCCCCAAGAAGATTTTTTGGTATGGGCGTAACAGAATATTCAGACTTACTCACTGTTTCTCCGCAGGAGGAACTTGGAAGTCTAATTCAGCGGCTGTAAATATCAACATCTCAATAAG
>Ga0209816_1002002_pt1 | contig 14739 bp, 14 predicted proteins | sample CoawatmetaG01DNA_FD_187509 | JGI IMG/M metagenome (GOLD analysis project Ga0209816, IMG submission 187509) | Marine microbial communities from the West Antarctic Peninsula - Coastal water metaG017-DNA (SPAdes) (version 2) | ecosystem: Environmental > Aquatic > Marine > Coastal ... | reverse complement strand
TCTAGATTCCTCAAATAATTCCCAATTATTATCACTTAATAATGTGAGCTCTTTTATTCGAGTGGAGGGACGTAGATTAACCAATGCGTGAGCTCCTGCTATAGTTGAGTTTTAGATATCCACCCATCAACCACTAAACCTTTCTCAATTCAATGTTGCTAATGCCATTTTTTTCAATTTCTAAGTCGAATGGTACTTAATTCATTTCAATAGAGGTTTAATTTTTATAAAATTCATGTAAGAGAGCGTAACTTAGTGTTTTTTTGTAGCAACCAACGTATCAATTATTCAAAGTATTAAAACAATGCCTAACATAAAAATTTATAACTCGATGACGAGAAAAAAAGAGGAGTTTTTACCTTTAGATCCCAAAAACGTTAGGATGTACGTGTGTGGTCCTACTGTTTATGACCGAGCTCACTTAGGAAACGCTAGACCAGTAGTTGTTTTTGACACTCTTTTTAGGTTGTTAATACAGGAATATGGAAAAGACTGTGTTACTTATGTTAGAAACTTTACTGACATAGATGATAAAATTAACTTACGTGCAAAATCCCTAGGTATTAAAATTTCTGAAATAACTGACCAAACTATAGACTGGTTTATGGAAGATATGGGTCATTTAAATTCACTGGTCCCATCTGTCATGCCACGCGCCACTCAATTCGTTGATAAAATGATAGATATGATTGACGGCCTTGTTAAAACTAAACATGCCTATTTGAATGAAGGTCATGTTTTGTTCAGAGTTAGATCATATGAAAATTACGGCAGTCTTTCTGGTCGTTCTTTAGATGATATGATAGCTGGAGCGAGGGTTGAAGTGGCTCCCTTTAAGGAGGACCCTCTAGATTTTGTGTTGTGGAAGCCATCTACTGACGATCTCCCTGGTTGGGAGTCCCCATGGGGAAGAGGCAGGCCGGGCTGGCATATTGAATGTTCTGCCATGGCAAAGGAATTGCTTGGCAGCAGCTTTGACATTCACTGTGGTGGAAGTGACCTTAAGTTTCCTCATCATGAAAACGAAATTGCTCAATCTAATTGTTCGCACCCGAATGAAAGTTTTGCAAGTTACTGGATGCACAATGAGATGTTAAAAGTTAATGGTAAGAAAATGTCAAAAAGTTTATCAAATTTTTATACTGTTAATGATTTACTGGAACGTAATATCTCGGGTGAAGCTATTAGATTCATTTTGCTTAACACTCATTATAGAAAGCCTTTGGATTGGACTGAAAGTCGAGTTACTGATGCAAAAAATATACTCAGAAAGTGGCGGTCTCAAACAGTTAATGTAACCCCTGGTGTTGTTGATAAAAAGGTTATTGAAATGTTGTCTGATGACTTAAATACTGCTGCCGCAATTAGTGTTTTACATAAAACCTTTAATCAACGTGACTACCCAACCTTATTAGCATCGGCGAGATTTCTTGGTTTACTCTCAGAAACATCGATTAATGAAGAGGTAAATGAATTAGATCAAAAAATATTAGATAAAGTTTTAAAAATACTATAGTGTTTTACATAAAACCTTTAATCAACGTGACTACCCAACCTTATTAGCATCGGCGAGATTTCTTGGTTTACTCTCAGAAACATCGATTAATGAAGAGGTAAATGAATTAGATCAAAAAATATTAAATAAAGTTTTAAAAATACTATCTGAGAAGAGATCAAACGCACTTAAAGTGAAAAACTATGAAGATGTGGATATATATAAAAATCGAATTATTAAAACTGGTATTGATGTGCAAATATCAAAGGAAACAATAAAATTAGTTCCTAATAGTTTGTTTGACCGAGTTGCCTTAAGGGGATTAGTAGATGAGTAAAGAACGGATATACGTTTATGACACCACCTTACGTGATGGACAGCAGACACATGGAATCCAATTTTCAACTGACGATAAAATAAATATATCAAAATTAATAGATATGCTTGGAGTTGATTTTATTGAGGGCGGTTGGCCAGGAGCTAATCCCACAGATAGTGAATTTTTCGCATCTATGCCAAAAGTAAATGCGACTATGACTGCATTTGGCATGACAAAACGAGAAGGTCGTTCTGCTGAAAATGACGAGGTGCTAAGTAAATGCGACTATGACTGCATTTGGCATGACAAAACGAGAAGGTCGTTCTGCTGAAAATGACGAGGTGCTGGCAGCAGTAATAAATGCAGACACCACATCTGTGTGCTTAGTCGGTAAGACTTACGATTTTCATGTTACAAAAGCCTTGGGCATAAGTTTAAGTAATAATATAGTGAATATTACAAAATCTATTGAGCACGTTGTTGCAAAAGGAAGAGAAGCTATATTTGATGCAGAACATTTCTTTGATGGGTATGAGGCAAATCCAAGTTATGCTCTTGAATGCCTACATGCAGCATACTCGACAGGTAGTAGGTGGATAGTTTTATGTGATACTAATGGGGGGACTTTACCTTCAAAAATTTATCAAATTACTAGAGATGTAATTAAAAGTGGTATTCCAGGATCTAACTTAGGGATCCACTGTCATAATGATACCGAAAATGCCATTGCTAATTCTCTGGCTGCTATTGATGCGGGTGCCCGTCAAGTTCAGGGTACTATTAATGGCCTCGGTGAGAGATGTGGGAACACTAATTTAATATCATTAATACCCACTTTGCTTTTAAAAGAACCCTATAAGAGTAAGTTTTCTCTTGGGATAAGTGAAGAAAATTTATTAGAACTGACAAAAACAAGTCGGTTACTTGATGATATATTGAATCGTGTTTCGAACACGCATTCGGCGTATGTTGGAAGTTCCGCTTTTGCCCATAAAGCCGGTTTGCATGCTAGTGCGATTTTAAAGGACCCGTCAACTTACGAACATATCAATCCAGAGCTTGTCGGAAACGATAGAATTATTCCGATGTCAAACCAAGCAGGACAATCAAATTTAAAAAAGAGGTTAAGTGATGCTGGGATTGAAGGGTTTGAAAAAGACTCTCTTTCGCGGCTACTAGACACAGTAAAAATAAATGAAGATAGAGGTTATTCATATGACACAGCTCAGGCGTCCTTTGAACTTCTAGCTTTAAAGGAACTTGATAAATTACCTATATTTTTTAAAGTAGTACGGTATCGTGTTACTGTGGAAAGAAGACAAAATAAAACTGGAGATTCTGTTACTCTTTCGGAAGCAGTCGTAGTCGTTAATATTGGCGATGAGAAAAAATTATCTGTATCAGAGTCTATGGACGAAGTTGGTTCAGATAGAGGTCCTATTAACGCATTATCTAGAGCATTAGCAAAGGATTTGGGGTCTTATCAGAGCGCAATCGAGGACATGAGGCTTGTGGACTTTAAGGTTCGTATTACTAGTGGTGGAACAGAAGCAGTGACTAGAGTTATTATTGATTGTGAAGATCAAGCGGGCAGGTCAACAGTAGGAGTTTCTCCAAATATTGTTGATGCTTCGTTCGAAGCGTTATTAGATGCTATAAATTGGAAATTAATAAAAGAGAATTGTAAGGTTTGACCCCAAACGAACATTCAGAGCAGGTTAGACATTTTGATTCAGACCGATACCTAGCGTCCTTGCTTGCTGACCCTTCAGATCAAAAAAAACTCCACCTCCTTTACTCGGCAAACCTTGAAATTGCTAAGTCTGCTTGGACCTCACCTGAACCAATGATTTCAGAAATTAGATTGCAATGGTGGAGAGATAATTTAATACCAAGTGCTGAACAAAAAGAGAGTTCCACTCATATAGTGAAAGACTTAGTAACTCTTTTTGAAAGTAATAGTATTCCTTTGTCTTTAATACATGAGATGGTTGATGCAAGGTCATGGGATTTATTATCTAAGCCTTTTACATCACAAGATGATCAAATTAGATATATAGATAATACCTACGGCAACCTTTACTGGGCCGGTGCACTTCTACTGGGGGTGGACCATAATATGGAAAGTTTAGTACGTAAATATGCGTTTGGTGCAGGAATGGCATCATTTTTAAGCGCTGTTAAGAAACTTGAATCCTTAGGCAAAAGACCACTTATAAAAAGTTCTAATGAAAGCATTAAAGAATTAGGAAAAATTGGAATCAAAAGCTTTGATGAAGGCATTAAAGGATTAAGTAGTCAAAAAAGAATATTTCCTGTTTTGTTATCTGCATGGACTACTAAAGCATTACTTAATCAAGTAATTAAGAATCCATCAGTAGTAAAGTCTGGTAGTTTAACTGTTAAAAATACTGCTAAAAAGTGGGGTTTTCTTTGGCGATCTACTTTGGGCTTTCTTTAGTCTTTAAGGGTTATTTATGCTGGTACAGCATTTCTTTTGTTCATTATTAGCCATGTTAACGCTATCCCTGCAAGGAGAAGCATTGGGATCATAGCTAAGCTTACTGTAGACCATCCTTCTTGAGGTGAGCCACCAGAGCAGTTCATAAGTCCTCCAGAGGTGAGAGAGGCCAGGGTAACTGAGCCGAAGATAACAAAATCGTTAGTTCCCTGAACAACACCTCGCTCACTCTTATTGTGATTAGACGAAATTAATGTGGTAGCTCCTATGAACCCAAAATTCCAACCTACGCCCAACAAAGCTAGAGCGAAAAAGAAATTCATTAGTTCAACTCCTAAAAACGCCGTTATTCCTGAGAAAGCTAAAATTACTAGTCCAGTAGCAATAATCTTTTCTGCACCAAAACGAACAATTAAATGCCCTGTGAAGAAAGAAGGTATAAACATTGCTAGCACGTGGGTTGATACAACGTTATTAGCTTGCGTTTGTGTGAACCCACAACCAACTACTGCCAATGGTGTTGAGGTCATGACAAGGTTCATCAAACAGTAAGATACTAAACCACAAATCATTATAGCAACAATTTTCGTTATTAGCTTGCGTTTGTGTGAACCCACAACCAACTACTGCCAATGGTGTTGATGTCATGACAAGGTTCATCAAACAGTAAGATACTAAACCACAAATCATTATAGCAACAATTTTAGGTGTTTTTAATATCTCAAGTCGTGAGCGAACTTTTTCTGTAGTAACTTTTGCGTGATCAGCAATTGTTTTTGGAAGATCTAAGGCAAAAAATATAAATAATCCAAAAATATTCAAAATTATTATAGCTAGATATGAACCTAAAAACTGTGTGGAGGTCGCACCCTGAAGTAAATTATTTAACTGTGGTCCAAAGATAGCAGATAATAGGCCTCCAGCCATCACATACGAAATAGCTTTTGGACGGGATTCATCTGAGGCACTGTCAGCAACAGTGAATCTGTAAAAACCTTGTGCTGACATATAAATCCCAGAAAATAAGCTACCAACTAAAAGTAAACCAAATGAGGCGTTGAGTAATCCTATCGCAGCGATTGACGCTCCCAAAGCGCCACCACAAGCCCCAACCATTAAACCTATTCGACGACCACGCCTCTGCATTAAGGCGCTGAGCCATGGCGCAGTCATCATTGAACCAAACACAATAAGTGAGATAGGTAATGTTGCTAAGCATGGATTAGTAGAAAGCATATTTCCCGCTAACCCTCCAACTACAAACATCATTGGCATTTGGCATCCGAGGGTAGCCTGAGCTATAATCAGTACTATTACGTTTCTTCTTGTGCGAGGATCATTTTTAAAAAAACTGTTTGCTGAAGACATTTGAAAATATTCGCTTCTAAGTGTTTCTATATTTCATTCTTATCGATGATGTGCGCAAATGAACCGCTTACGAAACCATCCACTAACCCTAAATTTGGAAGACTATTGTCCGATGAATCAGAACTTGTAAATAGACATTCACCATTAAACTGTTCAGTTTTAGCATAGTGAAACTCATGACCAGAAAAATTTCCAATAAAACTACCTTTGACACTCTTCAGCTTTCTATAACCAAGAGTTAACTTAGGACTTTCAATAGTTGTAACTAGATCAAGGAGGTTAAGCATCTTGTGTCGTCTTCCCTCGCTATCAATCAAAATTTTACCTAAAACCATGTATCCGCCACACTCTCCATAGATTAATGATTTTTTTGATGCATTTCTCATTGAGTTGAGGAAAATATCGTTTTTAGCAATGATGCCGGCATAGAGCTCTGGATATCCTCCAGGAAGATAAATAAAGTCAGAATCAGGTACTGGTTCGTTAGCCAAAGGAGAAAAGTACCTAAGATTTGCTCCGGCCTTTTTCCAATCTTGTTCAAGGTGTGGATAAATAAAAGAAAATGCTTTGTCTCTAGCAATAGAAATATTTTGTCCGGGCGGTAAATTATGTTTCCGCACATTGGGACTTAAATTATTTTTTAATTTAAGCGTATCTAAATTTATATTGCGCTCAATTTCATCCGCCATATTATCTAACCATTGCTCTAAGTCATCTCGTTCTGTGGCTTGAACCAATCCAAGGTGTCTTGATGGTTGGTGAAATCTACTGTCACGTTTTAGTGCACCAATTACTGGAGGAAAAAAAGGATCAGAAAGAGAGTTTCTAATCATTTTTTCATGTTTTTCACTTCCAAGTTTATTTAAGATTATACCTAAGAAGTTTAATTCAGTGTCGTGTGTAATGAAACCTCTAACAAGGGCTGCTACTGATTGTGCCATTTTTGAGCAATCGATTACCAACACCACATTTAAATTTAAAATTTTTGCTAGTAATGCTGTCGACCCACTTAGTCCTGATGAATCCCCATCAAACAATCCCATTGCACCTTCAACTATGTAAGTTCCTTTGCCACAAGAAAGATCCTTTAATCGGTCTTTAGTCATTGCCCAAGTATCTAAGTTGAGGGACGTGTTTCCACTTGCAAATTCATGGAATCTTGGATCAATATAATCTGGCCCAGATTTTGCAGACCTTACCTCCATTTGTCTTGCTAGAGCCCTAAGAATTCCTAAAGTTACAACTGTCTTACCTGATCCAGAGTTTGGGGATGTAATTAATACACCATTTTTCATTCTTAAGCACTTTCAGTAGAAAGGCTGGAACCCAGTGGGTCAAGATTGCGGGGAGGCACACCAACAGCCTGAGATTGCCAATCTAGCACCTGTCTCATCATTACAGACTTACCAATACAAATAATTGCTGGAGGCTTTAGATTTGAAGCAGAAATATCTTCTACACACTTTGCCAATGTAGTTTCTAAAACTTTTTGTTCAGGAAGAGTGGCCGCTGTAACGATTGCTACCGGTTCATCTGGATCTCTGCCAGAGTTAATTAAAGTAGAGCTTATCTTATCTATATGCTTCATGCCCATGTATATCACAATGACTTGTGAACCTTTGGATATTGAGTGCCAGTCCAGTGAGGAGGGCGTTTCCCCCAATTGATCATGACCAGTAACAAACGTAACAGATTGATTTACATCCCTATGAGTAACAGGAATTCCTGCGTATGCTAGGCCGCCAATTCCGGCTGAGATCCCTGGAATAATTCGTATTGGAATACCATTTTGAACTAGAGTTTGGGCTTCCTCACCTCCTCGACCGAATACAAATGGGTCTCCTCCTTTGAGCCTAAGAACTTTTTTGTTTTGTTTTGCTAACTCTGTCAATTGTAGAGAGATATCTCTTTGTTTAAATGAAGGTTTCCCGCCTCTTTTTCCAGCATAAATTAACTCAGCTTGGGGAGCCCATTCTAAGATCTTTTTATCGACTAAAGCGTCGTATACTACTACATCTGCTTGTTTTAAGCCGTTTAGCGCATGTAAGGTAATTAAACCTGGATCACCGGGGCCGGCACCACACAGCCAAACCCATCCAGGAAGGAGTGTAGGCCAAGATCCGGATATGTCAGGAAAATTAGATTTCATAACTAATTGTATTACCTTTTTAGTTTAAATATGCAAAGAAAAATATTGATTTAATATAGTCCCTTGGCGTTGCAAACATGTACGTTTATAATGAAAAGATTATGAAACAAGAAAAACCAATTGTATTAAGGAAAGGTTGGACTACTGGAGCGTGTGCAACTGCTGCTGTTAAGGGTGCTTTGGTTGGCCTTTGGGGAGGTGAATTCTTAAAAACTGTAAGCCTTGTTTTACCAAAAGGTGAAACACCAACTTTTGATTTAGTTCAACCAAAGAAGGGTGTTGGATGGTCAGAAGTCGGAATTGTTAAAGATGCCGGTGATGATCCTGATGTAACTCACGGGTGTTTAGTGATTGCTAGAGTTAAAGAAATATCAGACTCAATTACTTTTAAAGCTGGAAAAGGTGTGGGTACGGTTAGCATGCCTGGTCTGCCAATTGGAGTTGGTGAGCCAGCAATCAATCTTAAGCCACGGGAAATGATGAGTGCTGTTGTCTATGAAATGGCAAAACTGTATTTAAAAAAACCAAATATTGAAATAACAATCTCGATACCAAATGGTGAAATTATTACAAAAAAAACCTGGAATCCTCGTTTAGGTATAGTTGGAGGGTTATCTATTTTAGGTACAACAGGAATTGTACGTCCTTTTTCCTGTTCTGCATGGATTGCATCAATTCACCGCGGGATAGATGTTGCTAGGGCCGCTATGTTCCCTCATGTTGCTGGTTGCACTGGATCGACTAGTGAAGGTGCTGTTCAAAAATTATTTAACCTTCCAGATCAGGCTATGCTTGATATGGGTGATTTTGCTGGAGGTATGATAAAATACCTTAATAAAAACCCCGTTAGTCGTGTCACTATAGGCGGAGGTATTGGTAAAATTACTAAGTTTGCGTTTGGAGCTGTTGATCTCCATTCAAAACGCTCACAAGTTAACTTCAAAGAACTTGCGCAGTTAGCTCAAAACAATGGTTTACCTGATATTTCAAACGTTAATACAGCACTTGAAGCACTAGAGTTGGCTGGAAATGGTCTCGCTATTTTGGTGGCTAATTTAGCACTTCAAAGGTTAGAGTCTTTAACCAAAAATTCGGGTATGGATTGTGGAATTGTGATCGTCAATAGGACTGGTGATGTTATCTCAAGGGTTGGTAATTGAAAGTTCTTCTTTTGGCAGGAACCAATGAGGCTAGGCTTTTAGCTCCAGAACTTTTAGCTAGAGGTTTTGATGTAACAGCATCTCTTGTAGGGAGCACTCGAACTCCACGTTCGTTAGGTTGCGAGACCCGTGTTGGAGGTTTTGGCGGGGATAAAGGATTTATTGATTGGTTAAATACCTCTAAAACAGATGTCGTCATAGATGCAACTCACCCCTTTGCTTATCGTATAACTGAACGAACTCAGCGATTATGTTTGAAAAAGAAAATTCCCTACATATTTATTTTGAGAAAGCAGTGGGCCCCCGAAGAAGTGGTTAATTGACAGTGGACCCCCGAAGAAGTGGTTAATTGTTCATTGGTTGCAACTTACAAAGAGGTTATTAGTAAGATACCTTCCCGGTCTAGAGTATTTTTAGCAACTGGAAGGCAGTCACTTGATGAATTTTCTTTTTTAACCGGTTCTTATATTTTTTGCAGACTAATAGATAAGCCTACTAAAGCATTTCCATTTCAAAATGGAGAATATGTTGTTGGGCGTCCACCCTTTTCAGTGACAGATGAAGTGGATTTATTTAAAAAACTTGAAGTTGATATACTGGTGCTAAAAAATTCTGGAGGAGACTCATCTAAAGCTAAATTAAAAGCAGCAAATATATTAAAGATACCGGTTATCATGTTGGTGCGACCCGACTACTCAGGTATAAATAGTGTTAACAGTATATATCAATGTTTAAAATGGGTGAGTGAAGTTGATAAAAATAGAAAATGAACAGACTTTAAATAATGCTTTACTGGAGTTGGTCAAAAATGATTTTGACATGGCTAGAGTTGTTAAATGTGTCGAAAAGGTAAACCTTAGGAGCCGAGAGGATGGATTCCAAGCACTTCTAAGAGCTATTGTTGGGCAACAACTTAGTGTCAAGGCTGCGGCAGCTATATGGGGCAGGCTTGAGAAAGCAGACTTTGTTTCAGAGAAAAACATAAACCTTTCCACTGATGAACAGTTACGGGAATGTGGTCTGTCGAGACAAAAAGTAAATTATGCCCGTGCTCTTGCTATTGCCAAAATTGACTATAAAAAGCTTCATTTTTTATCAACAGATCAGGCCACTGAGATTTTAGTTAAAGTTTCGGGGATAGGTCGATGGACAGCTGAAATATATGCGATGTTTTCACTAAATCATCCAGATGTCTTTCCCGCTGGAGACTTAGCTTTACAGGAAGCAACTCGCATTTTATATAATTTAAAAGATCGACCAAAGGAAAAAGAGATGCGAAAAATTGCACAGAGATGGAAACCTTGGCGTAGTGTCGCTTCTCTTGCTCTTTGGGAGTATTATGCAAAAAATAAAAATCGTGAAGGTGTTTAAATGACAGTAGTTTTAGATAGTAATCGTGTTGGTTCGCGCTCAGGGGTAGACTCCTCGTTGGTTATTTTTTTACACGGTTTTGGTGCCAACGGAAATGATTTACTAGGCTTAGCAGATCAATTGTCTGAACACTTGCCAGATACCGTTTTTTTAGCTCCAGACGGCCCTGAAACGTGTAGTGTGAACCCAGGCGGTTTTCAATGGTTTCCGATTCCATGGATAGATGGTTCAACAGAAGAAGAATCTGAACGGGGGCTTCTAAGGGCTACTGAGGACTTAGAGATTTTTATTAAACAATCTATGGAAGAGGAAGGGTTGAGTGAAGCAGAGACAATTTTAATTGGGTTCTCTCAAGGCACTATGATGGCGCTACATGTCGCGCCCAGAATGCGTGACTCGATCTTGGGTGTAATTGGATTTTCAGGACGGATTTTAAATCCAGAGTGCCTCTCAGAAGAGTGTAAAAGTAAACCGCCGACTCTCCTCATTCATGGGGATGCGGATGATGTCGTTCCATTTTCATCATTGTCTGTTGCAGAAGAGACTCTACAAGAATGTGGGTTTGAGGTTGAAACACATGTAATGGAAGGTTCAGGACATGAGATATCGCCTGATGGGTTGTTGGCTTGTTTAAATTTTATATTATTACAGTTGGATTTAGTGTGATCTCCTAAAATGTTAAAAAAGTTAGTAAGTTGATAAAGAGATTAAAATATTCCTTAAAGTTACTAAATATTCATATCTCTAGTAGGATTTCATATGTACTTAGGGCCTAGTGATAACTCAGAACCTGAGGCTATTAATATTAAAGATAAACCAGCTTTAGTTTTGAATGCTGATTATAGGCCTTTATCATACTACCCTTTATCTCTGTGGTGTTGGCAAGATTCAATTAAGGCAAGATACCTTAATAGGATTTCGGTTCTGATGGAGTATGAACAAACAGTGCGTTCACCAAGTACAGAAATTCAGATTCCGTCTGTCGTTGTTTTAAAGGATTATATACAACCTAAAAGGCATCTCGCTTTTACACGATTTAATTTATTTTTACGAGATGGATTTAGCTGTCAATATTGCGGAGGATCTGGAAACTTAACTTTTGATCATATTCTCCCTAAATCTCTTGGGGGAGTCACAAGTTGGGAAAATGTAGTTTCTGCGTGCTTAAGTTGTAACTTTAAAAAAGGTGCAAAATCATTAAAACAAGTTTCGTTTAAACTAAAGACAACTCCAAAGAAACCACTACCAGAAGAATTACAAAATATGGGGCGTAAGTTTCCTCCAAATTACCTCCATAAAAGTTGGTTAAACTTCTTATACTGGGACGAAATAGTAGAAGTTTAACAGTGTTATTGAAATAACTAGTAAAGTTTTATTTCCTCCATAAAAGTTGGTTAAACTTCTTATACTGGGACGAAATAGTAGAAGTTAAACAGCGTTATTGAAATAACTAGTAAAGTTTTATTTTAACGTTTAACTCGTCTTCGACTACCTCTATCTAAATTTCTGTTCTCATTAAAGTTCACCACTGGTAAATTGACAATAGAATTTAATATTGGAAATGGCTCAACCGAATTAGGAATATTGGAGGCATTAACAAAATGTTCTTGAAATCTGGGTTCAATTGCTGTTTCAATTTTGTGAATCTCTAAAACTATTTTTTCTATTAAACTCCTAGAGTTCATATCTAACAATGCAATTCTAGCTCCAGTTCCAGCCGCATTTCCTGCACTTGAAACCTTATTTAAAGGACAGTCAGGTATCATGCCTAACACCATAGCATGTTTTGGACTTATATGAGCGCCGAATGCTCCAGCTAAAACAATTCTTTCAACTTTTTCAACTTCAAATTTATCCATAAGAAGCCTCGCACCTGAGTACAAGGCAGCTTTTGCCATTTGAATTTCACGTATATCTTTGTTCGTAACTGTAATACGAGCACCACCATTCTCTGTCTCGTCCCACACAAGATAAGAATTTGTTCTTCCATCAGAAAAGCATCTATCTGTTCCAGTCTGGCTCGCTGAACCAATTAGCCCAGAGGAATCTAAAATTCCTGAAATCCTCATTTCAGCAACCATCTCAATAATTCCTGAACCACATATCCCTGTTACACCAGAACTCTTAATTTCACCTTTAAAATTAGGAGAGTCCGACCACAACTCAGATCCTATAACCTGAAATCGAGGGTTTTTTGTGTTTGGATCAATGGTGACATGTTCTATTGCCCCAGGTGCAGCACGTTGACCGCTAGAGATTTGCGCGCCTTCAAAGGCTGGACCTGTGGGCGAAGAGCAAGCATATACTCGATCGACGTTTCCCAAAAGAATTTCTGCATTTGTTCCAACATCTACAACAAGTAATAGCTCCTTAGATTTTCCAGGTTGTTCGCTTAAAGCTACTGCAGCAGAATCTGCTCCAACATGGCCTGCTATACAAGGTAAAAAGTAAATATGGCCACTAGGGTTAATTTTTAATCCTAACTCAGATGCTTTAAATACTTGTGAGTTTGATGACGCGAGAGCAAACGGAGCTTGTCCAAGCTCGTATGGGTCTATGCCTAGTAATAAATGGTGCATTACTGGATTGCAGACAAATACAGCTTCTAAGATTAAATCTAATTGAATATCTGTATCATTGCATATGTTTAAGAATAACTCGTTTAAACCCTCCCGCACGGCTATGGTCATTTCATCTGCACCATTTTCGTTCATCATTGAGTAACTGACTCGGCTCATCAGATCCTCACCATACCTTATCTGAGGGTTCATTACTCCTGACGAGGTTAAAACATCACCATTTCTTAAATCGCAGAGATGGGCCGCAATAGTTGTAGAACCGATGTCTACAGCTAAACCATAAATTGACCCTTCATAAAATCCAGGCCACATTTTAACAATACGAGGAGGGAATACACTGTCACCTAAATAAACAGCGCAAGTTACTTTCCAGTCTCCTTTTCGTAAGGTTTTTTGTAAAATTTTTAATATATCTAAATTTGCTGTAAGTTCTTGAAGGTTCCATTCAATTTTTAGTGCACTAACAAGCCGTTCTAAATCACCTGATGGGTCGTGCATATCGGGCTCTTGAACTTCAACATAAAATAATTTTGTTGATGGGTTCATTGTGATATCACGAACCTCAGCTCTTTTTCTTATTACCTGTTTATGAACCTGGCTTTCCGATGGAACGTCTATAACTACGTTGTCTAAAACAGTAGCTTGACACCCAAGCCTTCTACCTTTGAGCAGTCCTCGTTTTTCGTCGTAACGTTGCTCGACTGAGTTCCAAGGACTTAATGCACTTTCGAGCACGATTACACCGTGCTTTGAGAAATCACCGAATGAAGGAGTAATTTGGCATTTCGAGCAAATCCCTCTACCACCACATACAGAGTCTAAATCTACGCCAAGTTGCCTAGCACAGTCTAGAATTTTTGTACCAAGAGGAAAGTTACCTCTTTTTCCAGAAGGAGTAAAAATAACTAAAGGATCAGTTTTCTTGTCCATTTCAGCACATAATTCCTAACTTAACTTCGATTTCGCCTTCTGCTACTTGCCCTTCGGCGGCCACTGTCTCCATCAGCTAAGTCCTTGATCAACTTGTTGCTAGAAATCCAAGTACGCCCATGTGGATCATTATTTGTTAAAAAATTAGCTGCACGGATGGCCTCCATTTCGGACCCAGATCTAGGTTTTGTAGAGCCAAGACCTGTCACATTAGCAAGTTTCTCCGGGTCTATACCATCAGGAATAATTATCCCCAGAGATTCAAGTTCAGTAATTTTTTCTTGGATTTTTTTTTCGCTAATTGGGATACTTATAGGGTTCATAATTGCACTAGTCATTCCTGCGGCAATAGCCATTGGAAGAAAAGCATTGTTTATTCCATGTCTATTTGGCAATCCAAAGCTTATGTTTGATGCGCCACAAGTTGTATTTACACCCAACTCTTCTCTTAACCTTCGAACTAATTTAAATACCTGCAGTCCGGCTGTTCCCATCGCTCCTACAGGCATGACTAATGGATCGACGACTATATCATTTGCAGGGATTCCGAAATCTGCCGCTCTTTCCACTATTTTTTTCGCAACCTCAAATCGTACATTAGGATCTTCACTAATACCTGTGTCATCATTTGAGATCGCCACTACAGGGACATTATACTTTTTAACTAAGGGTAAAATAAGTTCCAAACGTTCTTCTTCACCGGTCACTGAGTTCAAAAGTGGGCGCCCTTCTGCTAGTTCAAGCCCTCTCTCAAGAGCACCTGGAACAGAGCTATCAATACACAAAGGTATATCTACGAGAGCTTGAACTAACTCAATTACTCTACCCATTAGCGGTGGCTCAGTTTCATTCGGGTTGGGGTTTGAATTGTAAACGACACCTGCATTTATATCTAATATGTTAGCAC
>Ga0209816_1002000_pt1 | contig 14752 bp, 14 predicted proteins | sample CoawatmetaG01DNA_FD_187509 | JGI IMG/M metagenome (GOLD analysis project Ga0209816, IMG submission 187509) | Marine microbial communities from the West Antarctic Peninsula - Coastal water metaG017-DNA (SPAdes) (version 2) | ecosystem: Environmental > Aquatic > Marine > Coastal ... | reverse complement strand
ACATAGAGGCAAGAGAACAGTTTGACAGACGTGTACTTGAAACAGATGAATACTATAATGGTATTATTAATGTTAGAGTAGGCGGATCAGACAAACTCAAACAGGCATTACTAGAACATCACATGCAGGCAAAAAAATCAATTTAATCAGTTGACAGCTACATCGAAATCAACTATACTTGTTTATAGGCAGATTTAATATACAAGCTCAACAGGCATCCACAGGCAAACATTCCAACACATAAGGTTAGCGGGCCGGATAATAATACCGCTGTGGAAAAAGCTCTCGTATAGAAGCACACGTACATATTGATCGACTACCCAGAGGTAGGAAGCCACCAAACAAATTGGGCTCACTGGTTGATATAGATTGTATTGTTGGCAGTCGAAAAACACAACATAGTTCATAAAAACCCTTTAGCACTAGGAACGAAGCGGGGGAATATTGTACTATAGAGATTACATTAACTAGCTTAACGTATTCTTTATGTTACATAATGTCGACGTAGGTTGGGAAAGGTCAGAGCCCATTGAACTTGTGTATAAACAAATACCTATTTCCAATGTCTTGGCTGTGGCGAACTCACATGAGGTTATCCAAGAAGACGACGGGACTAGAAATAGTTCCGTCTGACTAAACAATCTACATGAAATTAATACTTTATTACATTCGTAATAAAGCAATTATAATATCATCTTACAACTTATCACTTATACAAAACGAAGTATAGTCAGTTAGAGCGTAAGCGATAACTATTATTTACGAAGTAAATAATCAAACAGTTAACAAATTAATAAATACATTATAGTTGATATTAAGGAATAATCGTATGAAAATCTCTGAGTTTACAGAACACGAGCAATTAGATGAATTGAGTGCTGCAGATGCCGGAAATAAAATTGGTGGTGGCGTAAGAGCTGTAGGCTCTGGAGTTAAAAACTTTGCTAAGGGTTTTGGTCAGGGATTAATGGGTAAAAAGAATGCACCTGCAAAAAGTGCGCCGGCTGCTGCCGCAGCTCCTAAAGTAACTCCTACTAAGCCTGGTGCTCCAGCAGCTAAACCAGGGACTGCTCCAGCAGCTAAAGTAGCACAACCTGCAGCAAGTCCTAATATGGATGTAATGAAAAAGAGTATTGCATCAATGCAACCTAAACAACGAGCAGCTATTAGACAACAAGCATCTAAAAAAGCCGGAGTAGTATAATGAGACTTAACGAGATCGATTTAACACAGCGTACACTAATTACTGAAGGATGGAATGATCCTCGCTTAACACTACTTGAAACACAACATATTATTCCTTTTATCACAAATGTTGAGCGTTATATTGTAGAAGCAAAGTTAAGCCCAGAGCAAATTAGTCAATTATTTACAGATGTTGAAAAAAATGCAACAGCAGCAGGCGGCAACAGATCTTTACTTGGCAAAGGTGCAGATGTTGCTAAACTTCCTGTTAAGGCACTTAAATTTATTGACGGTCAAATTAACAAGCTAGGAGCAGCAGTACAAAAAGCTGGACCAGTTGAAAATGCAGATGCTAAGTTTGAACAACTAAAAGCTAAGATTGGTGCTAAAGACAGTAAAGTTGTTAAAGCAATACAAGGCGTTAGTGATTGGGCTAAAGCTAATCCTGGTAAAGCTAGTATTGCAGTAGCAGTATTAACCGCAGCGGCTGCTATGGCAGGCGGACCACTTGGTGGTGCGTTAGCTGGCTTTTTAGCAAGAGCAACTAAAGATTTATTACAAGGCGAAAAACTTTCAACAGCAGCTGGCAAGTCAATGAAGACAGCAGTTCTTGGTTATCTATCAGGAAAAGCATTCCAGTTTATGTCAACCGAATTTAAGGATTTTTTTGCTACTGGAAGCGACGAAGATGTTAAAGCAGCAGCACAAGCACTTAAAGATGCTGCTTCACAACCTGCAATAGATGCTGCAACCTTAGAAAAGGGTCCTGCATTGGATGCATGGAATGCAGCTTTTCCAGACGGAGCAATAAGAGTTGAGATTTCAAGCACTGGCACTGCTGGTAATTATTTTAGTGGCGAAGTTATGTTAACACAAGATCAAGCAGACACATATCAAGCATTAAGCGCCGCGGCTGATCAGGCAGCAAAGGATACAGGAAAAGAATTCTTAGGATCTACAATACCTGATGCACATAGCCCCGAAGCTCGTGCTGCAACAGCCAAAGTATATGGCTTCCTAGAACAAGTTAAAGCGTCAACAGATCAGGCAGCACTAAAAGCATTAAGAACGGCAGGAATTGAAGCAAACAATGCTATTATAGATGCAGGGCAAGAAGCACTAAACGATCCTGAACTTAAAGCACAAATTGCACAACTTACAGGCGATGCAGCAAAAGACGTCGAAACAATGAGCACTATTGCTGACATTGCTGCACCACTCGGTCAAGGTGCTGTTACAGGTGCTGCATCAAACAATAAAAAATCAACTAAAGAAGAAAGTAAAAATCTTTCTTCACTACAAATTAAAACTATTATAGAATGGTGTGACCAATCACCGGCTGTTATACTTGCAGAAGGTCCATTGGATGCAATTAAAAAAGGCGCAGCATCAGCTGGAAACGCACTTAAAAAAGGCGCAGCAGCAGTTGGGGCAAAAGCAGCAAAGGTTAGCAAGAACATAACAACTAAAGTTACTGCTGACAAGATGCAACAAGCATGGGTTAAGGCAGGTAAGCCAACTGACAGTGATGCTGTTGCAAACATACTAAGACAACAAGGCGTTGATGATAAAGTGTTAGCGCCAGTTTACAAAACACTAGGAGCAAAACTTCCGCCAGCGCCAGTTGCAGCAGATCCAAAAGCAGCAGCAAAGCCAGGAGCAGCACCAACAGCAACACCGGGTGCAGAGCCAGCAGCAACATCAGGAGAAGCACCCACAGCAGCACCTACAGCAGCACCTACAGCAGCACCTGCAGCAGGAGCAGCACCTACAGCAGCATCAGGAATGGACTTTAAAGCTGTTCAACAAGCTGTTGCTAAACTATCACCGGAAGATGCAACAGCACTTGTGCAACATATTGATTCGCTTGAAAAAGCAGGTATGAAGGCAGCGGGCGCCAAACCAGCACCTAAAAACGCAGCAGCCGGCGACACATTTGAAAAAGCTAAAGGCGATATACGTAAAGTACAAGGTGGACAGAAACCTATGCCACCGAAGACAGCAGCTACTATTGCAAGTGATCTTGCTAAACTAGCTAAAGGTGATAAAGAAAGTGGAGTTGCAGCAGCACAAAAAATTATGACGTTTGCTAAAGCAGGAGTTGATATTAGTAAGCAACAACAAGCTTGGGTTGCAAATGCTAAAGCAGGCGAAAGATTCCTAACTCAAAGTATTTACTATGAAATTACTAAGATGTTAAAAGAGCATAATTTAAGTTGGAGTGATTTAGGAATGCGTGTACACTTACTAGAAGGTACTAATAGTATGTTTGGAATAAGCTATATTTAAAAGAAAGGCATTCCGCTTTTCTTAGTAGTTTCTAGATTCTCTTTAACGATATCACTAATAAGAGACCTGTCTTCCCAGGTTAAGCAAAACCCCTCATCTAACGTAACACTGCCACGCATGTACCAACAAAGTTTTAAGATTTCACTCTTAATTTCTTTTTGTTGGTTTTCCATGTGTTTGACTTCTTCTAGGATTTCAGCCACGGACCAAGCTAAAATCCTTATGCGAAAAAATTTGATTGATCAAACGTGATTGGAACTTCCCAATCCTTAGGTGCTCCGTTTTTAACATCTTCGTCCGGTGAAGTTACCTTTATCGGCTCTAATGTAAACTTAGTACGCTGTGCTTCTAAATGATCTATAATAGTAGTGTAAAAATCTTTGTCAGCATTATCAATAAAATCATCAATGTGTGTTTGATTTGTAACTACTGTATCACCTATTGATATTGATGCAATACTTTTAGCTAGTGTGCTAACAGTTAAATCAGTAAGCTTTTTAAAACTTACATTAAACTTTGCTAGTTTTTCTGAGTCTGGCATTTCGTCATCGTTAACTAAACTAAAAATACGCTGCTCTTCAAAAGTTTTTAAACTTGCATCAGTAAATTCTTTGTATGTTAATGGGCGAATTAAAATTTTCATATCGTTAATATCTAAATTAACTTCAAACTCTTTAGTAACAAGGTTGTTAAGTAATTGACGTAAGTCTACATCAAACTTACGCTCGTCACCTATGTTTGGAACTTTTGTAGTAATTTCCATGCTATCACCGTATGTTGCAATACGAATAGCAATAAGTATTGCATCTAAATCAATACTAGGCATGCACCAAGGATTAGTAATGTTAGGAACACAACTTTTAACAACGTCAACAGTTGCAGCACCGTTAAGAAGCGCATCTGGTGTTTTCATTGTTAGTTCGTCTTTGGCTGTCATAGCAAATACAGGATATTCACCGTTCTGAGTAATTTCAATAGATCCCTCAGGGTAAAACATTCCTTTACTTGGAAGCGTGATATAGACTTTAGGTTGTCTAAAATATTTTCTTAATGGATTTTGTTCCATATTACCTGAATATTCCGATGGGTTAAACTCTGACATGATTCTCTCCGTATAAATACAATGTGTACTAGTATGTATCTAATATATTTATGTGCGTATATAACTCAAGGATTTTAATGTGGCTGATGAAGTAGAAATTGGTAATGTAGGCGGTAATGGTGTAGCTAGTGAAGTTACGCTACTTCGTCTTGCTTCTGCGGTAGAAAAAATGGGCGGTGGTGGCGCAGGCGGAAAGAAAGCTGCTGCTGGCGTTGCTGATTTAGGTGCCCAAGCTGGCAATGCAGCAGACGACATTGAAGATTTACAAGACGCCACTGACAAAACTACTAAATCTTTTCAAGATGCTGGTCATGCAGCAGGTAAGCTTTCACGATCGTTACTAGGCGCAGCCGGAAACGGCATATCAGGACTGTTGAGTAGCTTTGGTGGCTTAGCCAAAGAGGCCCTTATGGGCGGCGAAAGCATGAGCGACTTTACAAGGCATATTCCGATAGTCGGTAGTCTGCTAGGTGGCTTGACAGGAATATTTGATCAAAATTTAGATAGCTTTAGACAAATGAGTAACTCAGGTGCAGTATTTGGCGAAGGGCTTAATGGCTTACGAAATATGGCAGCTAGTGCAGGCATTCCGTTAGGTGAGTTTTCAGACATAGTTGCTGAAAACAGTCAGAGAATGACATACTTTGGTGGAGGCGTTGCAAACGGTACTGTGCAGTTTGCAAAATTGGCAGGAGAATTAAGAAATGGACCTGGCAGGGCATTAATGGGAATAGGTTATACTGCTCAAGATTTAAATGAATCATTAATTGATTATGCAGAATTTAGTCAACGTCAAGCAAGGGCTGAAGGTAAACAAGCTAAACTAACTGCCGATGGAGCAGCTAACTATCTTGAAACAGTTGACCAATTAGCAGCAATAACAGGTAAGCGCAGAGATCAAATTAAAGAAGAAATGAATCAAGTCAATCAAGACTCGAGATCACGCGCAGCAATAGCAAGGATGACTGATGATCAACAGTTAAAATTCGCAGCTAACTTATCACAAACACCAGATGCTCTTGCTGATGCACTAAAAGATATGGCTGATGGCGTAGCAAATACTCCACTGGCACAAGGTTTACTAACAGCATCTGATACATTTAGAGAGTCATCAAAAGATATTCAAAATATGAGTGCAGCTGAATATAGTACTTTTATGGTCAATGTTAGAAAAGATCTTGATGAAAAATCCGCAAAAATGAAAGGGGGCTTAGATGCCCTTATTGCAGGCGGAACTGGATATGGACAAGCATTAGATTTGGCCGGCACTTTAGCAGATAAAGTATTAGTAACTGAAGAGCAAGCTTTAGAAATAGCAAAAAAGAAAAAAGCTGAAGAAGCTAAAGATTTAGGGCAAAAAGGTTTTAGTAATGCACTACGTGAAATTCGTACTAATTTAATGTCTGCATTTTCAATGGGCCCAGATAGTCCATTAGGTGCAATGGGATTAGGCCTTGAATCGTTTACTGGAATGTTTACAAAGTTGGTAGCAAGTGATGGATTCAAATCTGTAATAGACGGGCTTAAAGATGTAATGACGCAAGTAATGGGCGCATTTAAACAATTCCTTGCTGACTTTACTCAGTTTGATCTTAAAACAGCATTGTTCGGAGGAACAAAGGAAGTTGAAGGCGGACCAGGCGGCTCCCAAGAAGTTGAGGTTGCTGGACTTTTTGGAAACTTAATGAATGAAGATGGTCCATTAATGATGGCTTTCCAAGATGCAGCTGATTGGATTTCAACAAACGTTGGTCCTGTTATAGGCGATATGTTTAGTGGCATGATTAGTAATCTGTTACCTGACTGGGACACTATTGTTGTTGGAGCGATAACAGGCTTAGGCGTTCTTTTAGCAGCGCCGTTTATTGGAGCAGCAGCAGTAGCAGTAGCGCCGTTTGTAGCAATATTTGTAGGAATAGGTGCAATGTTTGGTTGGGAAGCTTTGAAAGATAAAGCCGCCGCTGCTTGGGATAGTTTGACAGGAGCATTTTCTGGCATTAGCGATTGGTGGGACAACTTAGATGTGTTTGGTCCAATAACAGAGTGGTGGGACACTGTAGACTTTTTAACTCCGTTAACAGACATGTGGGCAGGCTTTACAGGAGTATTTACTGGCATCGGCGATTGGTGGGCTACTTTAGACTTTTTAACTCCAATAACAGACATGTGGGCAGGCTTTAAAGGAATATTTACTGGCATTAGCGATTGGTGGGCTACTGTAGACTTTTTAACTCCAATAACAGACATGTGGGCAGGCTTTAAAGGAATATTTACTGGCATTAGCGATTGGTGGGCTACTGTAGACTTTATGGCTCCAATATCTGAAGCTTGGACAAAGTTTAAAGGATTCTTTAGCTTTGGAGAAAGTTCGTTCAGTATAAGTCAAGTGGCAACCGATGCATGGACAAAGTTTAAAGGATTCTTTAGTTTCGGTGAAAGTTCGTTTAGTATTAGTCAACTAGCAACTGATGCTTGGAAAACTGTAACTGGATTCTTTAGTTTTGGCAGCGGCGAAGAAGGCACAGGATTTAGCATTAGTCAATTAGCATCAGACGCATGGTCAACTATTACAGGATTCTTTAGTTTTGAAGGCTTTGAGATGCCAAGCATTTCAGGTATGTTCCAAGGTATAATAGACAAGGTTAAAGGATTCTTTAGTTTCGATTTTAAAATGCCTAACTTTAAATCATTTTTACCTAAATGGATGGGCGGCAGTGGAGCAACACTAGACGGTGTCGCGTCTGAGGGTAGTGGATCAACAGCTCCTAGCGCACCAGATACATCAGGAGCAATAGCAGGCGGTGAAGCACTAGCAGGCGCCCAAAATTCAATTGCACAATTTGCATCTTTACCAGATTTAGAAAATAATTTAGCTGTTTTAAAGAAAGGACTTGACATCGACGGAGTAACCAGTTATACTAGTGCTATGGAAGACTTAGTTGTAGTTCTTGGAAAAATGAATGATGAACTAACTAAAGATAATAGTTGGATGCCAGGTTCTAACGGCGTTAACGCAGGTAGTGTTGTAAGCCAGCAAGGCGCCGGCGGAGGCTCAGATCAGTTAAATAGTACGATGGCATTGGTGTTAGCAGAACTACAAGCAATTAAGACAGCAGACGAATCAACAGCTAAGAATACTAAAAACTTTGCAAGCAGCAATATTGCCCGAGGTGGATTAACTAATGTTACTAGTTAACAAGACAAGGAATTATAGATGAGTTGGAAGAAACACTTTACGCCTGTAGCAACAAGCGATAATCAAAACGGTAGTTATAGTCCGTTTACAAGTAAAGGAAGCGGCAACATGGCCGGTCCTGCTCGTTCCAACTATAGCTCATACTTGCCAGATGTTTATATAGGTTCACCAAACAGAGTTGAACGCTACGGTCAATATAACACAATGGATCAAGACAGTGAAGTTAATGCTGCACTTGATATCCTTGCTGAGTTTTGTACACAAAAGAATCAAGGCAACAACACTCCATTCCTTGTTGACTATCGTGGCAAAGCTACTAATAGTGAAATTACTATTATTGGCCAGTACCTACAACAGTGGAACAAACTACAAAAGTTTGAAACAAAAATATTTAGAATACTACGTAATGTATTTAAAATGGGAGATCAGTTCTTCTTAAGAGATCCAGAAACTAAAAAATGGTTTCATGTTGATGCAGCAAATGTATCACGTATTATTGTAAATGAATCAGAAGGTAAAACTCCTGAGCAGTATGTTATTAAAAATGTAAACTTTAATTTTAAAGACGGTATTGCTACATCACCGTTTGATGTAAACGGTGGCGGTGGCTCTGCAACACAAGCACAGTTTACCGGCGGCGCCCGCGGCATGATTGGACAACCTACTACAGGTGTAGCCGGTTCACGTTTTGCTAGTGCAGAAGGCGAACTTACTGTTAACGCAGAACATGTTGTACATTTAAGTTTATCAGAAGGATTAGACAACAACTATCCGTTTGGTAATAGTTTACTTGAAACTATCTTTAAAGTATACAAGCAAAAAGAATTATTAGAAGACGCAATTATTATATATCGTGTACAACGTGCTCCAGAGCGCAGAGTATTCTATGTTGATGTGGGCAACATGCCATCACACCTTGCTATGCAGTTTGTGGAGCGTGTTAAGACGGAAATACACCAGAGACGAATCCCATCGTCAACAGGGGGTGGTGCTAATGTCATAGACAGTTCATACAATCCTTTGTCAATCAACGAAGATTACTTCTTCCCACAAACAGCAGAAGGGCGAGGTTCAAAAGTTGAAACATTGCCTGGCGGAACTAACCTTGGAGAAATTGATGACCTTAGATATTTTACTAATAAGCTCGTACGTGGTTTACGAATCCCTAGCAGCTATCTACCAACCGGGGCTGACGACAGTGCTGCTCAGTACAATGACGGACGAGTTGGCACAGCCTACATACAAGAACTAAGATTTAACACTTACTGTGAAAGACTACAAAACTTAATTGTTGAAGAATTTGACACAGAGTTTAAACGTTACTTGTTAGAAAAAGGCGTAAACATTGATACTGCAATGTTTGATCTTAAATTCCAACCACCACAGAACTTTGCAAGTTACAGACAGTCAGAAATAGATAATGCTCGTGTGCCAACATACACACAAATGAGTGCTATTCCTTATATGTCTAACAGATTTGCAATGAAACGCTTCTTAGGTATGAGTGATGAAGAGATTGCAGAGAATGAACGTATGTGGCGCGAAGAGAATGAAGAGAATTTAGAGCCATTACCAGGTGATGCAAGTGCTGAAATGCGTGACGCAGGCATTAGTAGTGCAGGCATTGGCGACGACTTAGGCGGAATAGAAGACGAAGCATTAGATGGCGAAGCACCTGTAGAAGGCGGAGAAGGCGAAATGCCAGATACTGTTACAGGACAAGAACTAGGCCAAGGCGCCTCAACAGAGCAAACGGTATAAATACAATATGATACTTAGAGAATTATTTTACCACGATCCCGAAACTGTTGAATTCGTAGATGACAAACGCTACGAAGCTGAGTACGACGAGTCTCCGTTAAAGAAAAGCGATACACGCAAAACACGCTTAACTTTAAGTCAACTTAATAGAATCCGCAAAGCATCTGAGCTGCATACCGAAGAAAAGCGTAAGGAACAAGAGTTCGTTAAGCAAATGTATGGTATAGCAGCAAACGCAGAGGCTGGCGGAGTATAAACTATTGACAAAAACAGCATTTGTACTAGGCAATGGTACAAGTCGTTCTAGTATCGAACTACCCCAACTAAAAGACCACGGTGTTGTATACGGATGTAACGCACTTTTTAGAGAGTTTACTCCTGATTACTTAGTTGCAGTTGATACTAAAATGGTACTTGAAATTAATAAGACAGATTATCAGCGTACTAATCATGTGTGGACCAATCCTAATCGAGCATATAATTCACTTGTTGGATTTAATTACTTTCAACCTAGTAAAGGGTGGAGCAGTGGTCCTACAGCATTATGGCTTGCTAGTACTCATGACACTCAGTACATTTATATAGTAGGATTTGACTATCAAGGTACTAACGATAAGATTAATAATATATATGCTGACACTTCTAACTATAAAAAGAGTAGCGATAAAGCAACATTCCATGGAAATTGGCTAAATCAAACTATGATTACTTGTCAAAAATTTCCTCAAAAGAGATATATAAGAGTGTTAGGAGATAATCCATTCATACCAAAAGAGTTTTCAAAAATAGAAAACTTATCACATATAACCATTGAAGAATTTAAAAAATCCTTCGATTTGTTGTAGTATTCTCAAAACGAGTCGTTTTGAGCCAGTTATACCCCCCTTTTCATTATATAGTGTAAATATATTATGACAGCCCCACACCCCACTTCGGTGTGTGTACTAAACATTTATAGGAGTTAAAAATGGCAGATCTAAACAAATTTGAAAAAATGCTAGAGCTACTTGTCAACGAAGACAAAGCAGGCGCACAAGAAATATTCCACGAGATCGTAGTTGAGAAATCACGCGATATCTATGAAGGACTACTTGAAGATGAAGAAGAAGTAGACGAAACTACAGACGAAGAAGTTGATGAAGCTTCAGACGAAGACCTAGACGAAGCAGACGACGAAGAAGTAGATGAGTCAGACGAAGACTTAGACGAAAACTTTGAGTTAGACACAATGAGTGTTGAAGCTGATGACGACATGGGCGGCGACCCAACTGACGACATGATGGCAGACCTAGGCATGGACGACGAAGGCGACGAAGGCGACGACGATATGGGCGATGCAGAAGATGATGCAGACGTTGAAGATCGTGTAGAAGACTTAGAAGATGCATTAGACGACCTTAAAGCAGAATTTGAAAAAATGATGGCTGGTGACGACGAAGGCGAAGACGACGGCGAAGAAGCTGACGACGATGCTGAAGGCGACATGGACATGGATGCTGAAGAGCCAGAAGAAGAAGCAATGGCTTTTGAAGCAGCAGACGAAGAAGTTGACGAAGCAGACGAAGAAGTTGAAGAAGACACAACTGAAAAGTCAGAAACTGAAACAATGCGTGAGTATGTTGAAAAAGTAACAGCTACAATGGGTGACAACGGTGTAAACGGTAAGTCAGCAGTAGCAAAGCCAAACAACATGGGCGGCACAAGTGCTAACATTGCAAAGAACGGTGCAGCAAGTCATCCAGAAGCAGGAGCAGGCTCAACTGTACAAGGTTCAGCACTTAGTGATACAAGTGCAAAAGATATGTCAACTGGTAACATTAACGTACCAGGCGGCAAAGCTGCAAAAGCACACAAGAGTGCTGGAGCGGGACACGGAGCTGAAAAGAAAGGCTCCAAAGAAACTGCTGACAAAGCCGCAGGAAGTACTTTAAACAAAGTATCAACTAACGCTAAGTAAGTAAGGATAGGGACTAATAGATGAAAAACTTACGAGAGCATTTGACATTCGACCAAGCAGGAATAGTGCTTGAGAACGCTAACGAGGGGAAAGACCTTTACTTAAAAGGTATTATGATCCAAGGTGGAGTTCGCAACGCTAATCAGCGAGTGTATCCTGTGAATGAAATAGGCAGGGCTGTCAAAACTCTCAATGATCAAATTACTGGAGGATACAGTGTTCTCGGAGAAGTTGATCATCCTGAAGGCCTTAATATAAATATCGATCGTGTAAGCCATATGATCACGGAAACGTGGATGGAAGGTGATAACGGTTACGGTAAAATGAAACTACTACCAACACCAATGGGAAACCTAGTTAAAACGATGCTTGAGGCAGGCGTTAAACTAGGTGTCTCGTCACGTGGTAGCGGTAACGTATCAGAAGATGGAAGCGGCAACGTTTCCGACTTTGAAATAATCACTGTGGACGTTGTGGCTCAGCCTAGCGCCCCTGGTGCATATCCTACAGCAATTTATGAACAATTAATGAATGCACGTGGGGGAATGAAGGCATATGAATTAGCACAGGCAACGAAGCACGATATAAAGGCACAAAAGTATCTTAAGGACTCGCTGATTAACATAATCAGTAAACTCCAATGAAACAGGAGAACAATATGATAGATGCACTGAAAACACTCTTTGAAAACGATGTTGTATCAAATGATGTCAGGGCACAAATAGAAGAAGCTTGGGAGCAAAAGATTCAGGAAAACAAATTAGCAGCTACTGCCGATTTGCGTGAAGAATTTGCACAAAAGTATGAGCACGATAAGTCAACTATGGTTGAAGCTATCGACTCAATGCTTTCTGAGCGACTTGCTGAAGAGATTGCAGAGTTTGCAGATGACCGCAAACAACTTGCAGAAGCAAAAGCAAAATATGCTATTGCAATGCGTGAAAATGCTAATCTACTGAAGGGTTTCGTTGCTGAGCAATTAGCTGGCGAAATTAAAGACCTACGAGCAGACAAGAAAGCAATGGCAGAGCAACACGCCAAGCTTGAAGAGTTTATTGTAGAAGCCCTATCAACTGAAATTGCAGAATTTTATGAAGATAAACAAGATTTAGCAGCTACTAAGGTAAAACTAGTACGTGAAGCTAAAACCCACTTCGCAAAAGTCAAAGCTGACTTTATCGAAAGAAGTGCTAATGCAATATCTGAAATGGTCGGAACGTCACTGAAAGGTGAAATTCACGCACTTAAAGAAGATATTGATACAGCACGTAGAAATGACTTCGGTCGTAAGATATTTGAAGCGTTTGCAAATGAGTATACCACTTCGCACTTGAATGAAAATTCAGAAGTTGATAAACTTATGGGTGTACTAGCTGCTAAAGACAAGCAATTAGTTGAAGCCAAAGCATTTGCTACAAAAGCAAAAACTCTAGTTGAGTCAGTAAGTAAAGATAAGAATCGACTTATTGAATCTGCAAAGAGAGAGAAAATTATGAATAGCTTGATCCAACCTTTAGGAAAAGATCAACGCGAAATTATGACAGATTTACTGGAATCGGTACAGACTGAAAGGCTTACTAAGCAATTCAATAGGTACTTACCATCAGTTATTGACGGAAATACTCCAGCAAAGCGTAAGGCAACACTTACAGAAGGCACAGAAGTAACAGGCAACAGAACCGAAACAACACCAACAAAAATGACAACTAAAGCTGACGAGTCTAATGTATTAGATATACGCCGTCTTGCTGGATTAAATTAAGGAGATTATGATGTCAGAATTACTAGAATCACGCTGGGGTGACACCAAAAACGCACTTCTTGAAGGCCTACAAGGTAACAAGAAGTCAGTTATGGCTGCTACACTAGAAAACACTCGCAGATATTTGTCAGAGAGTGCAACAGCAGGCGCAACATCCGCAGGTAACGTAGCTACACTTAACCGTGTTATCCTACCAGTTATCCGTCGTGTAATGCCAACTGTTATTGCTAACGAGCTAGTTGGCGTACAGCCAATGACTGGCCCAGTTGGTCAAATCCACACATTACGTGTTCGTTATAGCGATACACAAAATGCTACTGGAACAGTAAACGATACCACAGCAGGCGAAGAGGCTCTAAGCCCATTCAAAATTGCTGAAGCATATTCCGGCGACGGCACTGCTGGTAAAGCAGCAAATACAGCTACTCTTGAAGGCGCGGCAGGCAATAGAATGTCTATCCAAATCTTAAAGCAGACAGTTGAAGCGAAGACTCGTAAGTTGAGTGCTCGTTGGACTTTTGAAGCTGCACAAGATGCTCAGTCAATGCATGGCATTGATGTTGAAGCTGAAATCATGGCAGCTCTTGCACAAGAGATTACTGCTGAGATTGACCAAGAAGTATTAGGATCACTACAGACATTGGCTGGAACTGGTTCACAAACTTACAATCAAGCTGCGGTATCTGGTACTGCTACTTTCGTAGGTGACGAGCATGCTGCATTAGCAGTGCAAATCAACCGCGTAAGTAACTTGATTGCACAGCGTACACGTAGAGGCGCAGGTAACTGGGCTGTAGTTAGTCCTTTGGCACTAACAATTCTACAGTCTGCTACAACTAGTGCGTTTGCACGTACAACTGAAGGCACTTTTGAAGCTCCAACTAACACTAAGATGGTTGGTACTTTGAACAATGCAATGAAAGTATATGTAAACACATACGCAGCTGATAGTTCAGCAGTGCTTATCGGATACAAAGGCGCAAGTGAGTCGGATGCAGCAGCATTCTATTGCCCATATATCCCACTAATGAGCTCAGGCGTTGTACTTGATCCAGGTACGTTCGAACCAACAGTATCATTCATGACACGTTATGGATATGTTGAGTTGAACAACACTGCATCATCGCTTGGTAATGCAGCTGACTACTTAGGTCGTGTTGAAATTACTGACGGCAACGTTAGCTTTAGCTAAGTTTTACTAACACAGTAAAATTAAAAGGGCTCCTTTGGGGGCCCTTTTTTACGACTTGATAAAATAATAAGGAATACACATGGACATAGTATTAGTAGTAAGTCTTTTTTTAGTTTTGTTTATATTTGAACCAGGCAATAAGAAGATAAACGCTTATTGTAAACAGGCGGTAATAGATAAAGAGTTTGAATCTCGAAAGTTGTGCTGGGATTATTATACAGATTATCGTGAAGATATTCCAAATTAAATGTAATTTAATGGTTGACAACCATTCCTTTTAGTGCTATTATATATGTATAGCTTAGGAG
>Ga0209816_1001996_pt1 | contig 14768 bp, 16 predicted proteins | sample CoawatmetaG01DNA_FD_187509 | JGI IMG/M metagenome (GOLD analysis project Ga0209816, IMG submission 187509) | Marine microbial communities from the West Antarctic Peninsula - Coastal water metaG017-DNA (SPAdes) (version 2) | ecosystem: Environmental > Aquatic > Marine > Coastal ... | reverse complement strand
ATCACGTACTTTATGATATTAAATATTTATTAGGCCCTAACGAAGTTGATGGAAGGTTATAAATGACTAGATACGAACAATTACAAGAACATTTAAAAGATAATCAAAGCACCTGGCTTGTAACTGGTGTAGCTGGCTTTATTGGCTCTAACTTGCTTGAAAAGTTATTAATCCTTAACCAAAAAGTGGTAGGTCTGGATAGTTTTGACACCGGCTATCAACATAATGTTGATCAAGCCATTCAAGATGCTAATGATATTACTGGTAAGGATCTTAGTAAGAATTTTAAGTTTATTAATGGAGATATAAAGAAGTTAAGAGATTGCAAGCATGCATGTGACGGTGTTGATTATGTTTTACATCAGGCAGCGCTTGGCTCGGTTCCAAGATCAATTGAAGACCCCATTAGTTCTAATGAAGCAAATATTAATGGTTTTGTAAATATGTTGGTGGCTGCTAGAGATGCAAAAGTTAAACGTTTTGTATATGCAGCCTCAAGCTCCTCATATGGCGATAATCCATCTCTTCCAAAAGTAGAGCATATGGCTGGAAATCCTCTCAGCCCTTATGCTGTAACAAAACTTGTTAATGAATTATATGCTGATGTTTTTGCAAGGAATTATGATTTTAAAACTATTGGCCTAAGGTATTTTAACATTTTTGGTAAAAGACAAGATCCAAATGGTGCTTATGCCGCTGTTATTCCAAAATGGGCAGCAGCCATTCTAAACAAAGAAGACGTCTATATTAATGGTGACGGTGAAACCAGTAGAGATTTTTGCTATATAGATAACACTGTTCAAATGAATCTTTTAGCGGCCACTACTGATAATGAAGAAGCAACTAATCAAATTTATAACGTAGCACTTAATGACAGAACAACCCTAAATGAGCTATATAAAATAATTCAAGACAGGCTAATAAAAAAAGTTCAGGGGCTAGAAAATAAAAAACCAAAATATAGACAATTCAGATCTGGAGATGTCAGACACTCCCAAGCAAGTATAGACAAGGCACAAAAACTCTTAGGTTATCATCCTAAATTTAGAATATCAGAAGGTATGGATCAGGCCATAGACTGGTATATAAAATCTACTAGTTAAGTATTTCTTTTTAAGAGATATTCAACTTTAACTAAGATTAAAAAAATAACCTTCTAATCTATTAAGCGGAGAACAAAATGAAAATATTAATTCTTGGAACAGTTCCAAATGATTTGCTTAATTTTAGAGCTGACTTAATAAAAGATATTTTAAAAAAGGGTTATAAGGTTATAGCTTCATCATCAGCTTTGGATTCTGATTCATTTAATCACATGAACAAACTGGGTATTTCATATAAACCAATTTTTTTAAGAAGGCATGGGTTGAGCCTAGTTGGCGATATAAAAACTCTTTTTAATTTAATAAGTTTATTCAAAATACAAAAACCTAATTTAGCTCTAGCTCATGGAATTAAATTAGTAATATGGGGGGGTATTGCAGCAAGGTTTAATCGAGTCCCATTTTTTGCTTTAATCACAGGACTTGGTTTTGCTTTTCAAGGTACCTCACCAAAAAGAAAGCTCTTAACTAAATTGGTTTCATTTTTATACAAAATTGCATTAAGAAATTCTAGAGCCGTTATTTTTCAAAATATTGATAATAGAGACCTTTTTATTAAAAAGGGTATTGTGCCCATAAATAAAACTTATATCGTTAATGGCTCTGGTGTTGATATCAAAAAATTTAGCTTTAAAAAAATACCTGAAGCAAATGTTACCTTCTTATTAGTTTCTCGCTTGCTTGGTGAAAAAGGTTTAAGAGAATATGCAGCAGCTGCTAAAATTGTAAAACTTAATTATCCTAATGTTAAATTTGACTTAGTTGGTTCAGAAGATGAATCCTTAGATGCTATTCCAATAGAAGAGGTTTCTAGCTGGTCTAGCCATGTTAATTACTGTGGCGCAACAAATGATGTTCGGCAATATATTGAAAAATGCCATGTTTATGTTTTACCCTCATATCATGAGGGTCTACCTCGAAGTACCTTGGAGGCAATGTCTATGGGAAGACCAGTCATTACAACTAATGCTGTTGGGTGCAAAGAAACAGTAAATGACGGAGCTAATGGCTTTATGGTTCCAGTTGGCTCCATAACAAAACTGGCTGAAAAAATGGTTTGGTTCATAGAAAATAAAGATAAAATACAAAAAATGGGAGATGAAAGCAGGCGTATTATTGAAGATAAATTCGATGTGCGTAAGGTAAATAAAGAAATGTTAAGAATTTTAGACATTAAATAAGTAAAATTATTAAAAGCATTAACATATGCAACACTGAAATCCTTAAGATTACTGGTTTTTGCTTGTTGTAAACTTTATTTTAGCAATCGCGAACCCTTGTTCTTACAAGATTTTTTCCAACCCTATCAGCGAGCGGGAGTATAAGAATTCTAATTATTTTTTTGATTAGTCCTTTTATAATTTGGGTATTCAGGTCTTAACATAACTGGACGATAATTAGCATCGTTGATGGTATTAAATCTCATCTGCGCAGTATATCTAACCTCATCTTCAGTTACATTGACGCCACTAGAATGGACTAAGTCCATTTGAATGAAGGCAATATCCCCTTTTTCAGCATTTATATGAACATGCTCGAAGTCTTGATAAGAGCTTTCTGGTGATGTGTATTGTTCAGAACTAAATTTTTCAGCCTTAACGTGTTCAGACTCTTGTTTTGCTTTTTTGTGAGATCCTTTTGCAATGATGACTGAACCATTATCCTTGGTAGCCTTGTTCATAGGTATCCAAGTTACTAAATGGTCATTTCCATCTTGGTTTTCAAGGAAATAATTGCCATCTTGATGCCACGTTCTGATATTTTTCTTATCCCCAGGTATGTCAAACCTCATTGCAGGGCTAACTGTCCCAAGATTATTTTCATCTTCCATCTTAAGGAGCTGCATAACCATGGGAGCAATGTTTAATTTCACAAAAAAGCTTTTTAATTTAAAAGAAGTCTGCAATGTTTGATATATCCATGAAGTACTTGATGGATTTTCTCTTTTTAAATCAATTAATAGCTTATTAAGTACATAGTTGGAATCATATTGCTTGCCAGTCACCCCAGCCTCTAATCTAATCAAATGCTCAGTAAAGTCCATCATTTCATCAATAACTTCACTATTTAGGCAGTTTCTTATGATGAGATAGCCATCCTCTTCATATGCCTTCAGCTCATTTTTATCTAATTTGTATCCCATATAATTTATTATCTACTCGTTTTATATACATTTATAATAAAATTGTACTATGTTCGATTAGTTATTTAAAGCACAATTATTAACTGAGGATGGTTTTTCAAAGAAGAAAACACGCCCTACAGCTTCCATTCCTGAGTTATTTCCCTTGTTGTAAAGTTGTTGTAAAAACGCATTCCTTCATCTTTGTTTTAAACATTGTTGTAAAGTTCTGTTATTATTAATCGTTCAAAATTCTATCAATTATGTGGCTGGTATAAAACTACAAAACTGCATCTGATTAATTATTGATTTAAGTAAAAGTAGAGGATTTTACAATGGCTATATATGGATTAGTTGGCATTAGTGGTTTTGGGCGAGAAGTAATGCCACTTCTTAAAGCAAATATTGATAACAAGCATCCTTCAAGCCAATGTGTTTTTGTTGATATCAAGCTATCCAAAAACCAGATCAAAGGAAATGTTGAAATGCTGGAGCAGGACTTTTTAGAGAACAAGTCACAAGAAAAGTTTTTCAATGTTGCAATTGCTGATTATAAAATTAGAAAAAAAGTTGTAGAGAAATATACTTTAGAAGGCTGTAAGCCAATATCAATAATATCTGAAACTGCATTAATGCTTGATAGAAATAATATTGGGGATGGAGCAATCCTTTGTGGTTTTACTCATATAACTTCAGATGCAAAAATTGGAGACTATTTTCACTGCAATATATATTCTTACGTAGCACATGATTGTATTATCGGCAATTATGTAACTTTTGCACCTCAGGTTTGTTGTAACGGAAATGTTCATATAAATGACTATGTATATATAGGTACGGGAGCTATTATTAAACAAGGAACGCCTGAGAGGCCTCTGGTTATTGGCGAGGGTGCAATTATAGGAATGGGAGCTGTCGTTACTAAGGATGTTGCTCCCTATGAAGTAGTTGTAGGAAATCCTGCAAAGCCTTTCAGTAAATAATTTATATAAAAACTTATGAATAAATCTAATATAAAAAAAATATTATTTTTTAGTGCGGCAAGATCAGATTTCGGAATTCTTTCAGGCTTACTTAATAAACTCTCTTCAAACAAAATGTTTAATGTAGGAATAATAATATCAGGCTCTCACTTAGATAAAAGTTTTGGAGATACAGGTAGTGAAATAAAAGATTATCATTACGACAATATTTTTAAAGTTAAAACCACCCATCTTGGTAGCGATAGCACTTCAAAAAATTTGATTGGCCTTGCAAATATGATGCAAGAAGTTGGTAAGATTATTGAAAATGAAAGCCCCGACTTATTTATGGTTCTTGGTGATAGGCAGGAAATATTACTAGCTACATATTGCGCATTATTAAATAATATCAAAATAGCTCACATTGCAGGAGGCGATACAACGCTAGGTGCTATTGATGATCAGATTAGACATGCTGTTTCACAGATGTCAGATTATCATTTTGTTTTAAATGATGATGCTTTTAATTTCCTATCCAAGCTTAATATAGAAAAAGAAAAAATATTTTTATCTGGAAGTCCTTCTGACTTCTCAATTTCAAAAATAAAACGCAGCCCACCTTTGAAACAAGAGTTATTAGAAAAATTGGAAATTAAGGATAGAAAGAATTTATTAGTTTGTACATACCACCCAGAAACAAAAAAGAAAGAAACATATGAAGATTTAAAGATTTTGTTAGGTTGCCTGTCCACACTAGATAAAAATAATTTTTCAATAGTTTTTACAGCTTCTAATGGAGATAGAGAAGGTAAAAAATTTAATAAACTAATAAATGAAACTTGCAAGAAGAGTAGTAATTTTTATTTTTTTAAATCTTTAGGCATTGACCTATACTTACAGCTTGTCTACATAAGTCAAATAGTTATTGGTAATTCATCAAGCGGTCTTCATGAGGTTCCGTCTTTAAATGTACCTACGCTAGATATAGGAAATAGACAAGAAGGGAGGACACGGGGTTTGAGTGTTTTCAATGTTAAAGCAGATAGCAAATCAATTCTTAAAAAAATTAATACCTTGCTAGAAAAAGATTTAAAAATAGACTTTTCCAATCCATATATTACTAGAAATGATAGCTCTCAAGTTATTCATGATAAGATCCAACATTTACTAGATAGATGATTAAGATAGCTTAAATTTTAAAATGAAAATAATTGCAGAAATAGGTGTTAACCACAATGGCTCCCTTGAGATGGCTAAAAAATTAGTTAGCTATGCTAAAGATTGCGGTGCCGACATAGTAAAATTTCAAACCTTTAAGGCAAAAAATAATATCTCAAAATTTGCAGAACTTGCTGACTATCAAAAAAAAAATACGGGCTCTGACAAATCTCAGCTTGAGCTTGTTTCACAGTACGAACTCTCAGAAAAAGAGTTTACTGAATTATATGAGTATTGCGAAGATCTAGAAATAAGTTTTTTATCAACAGCATTTGATACAGAAGCACTTGGATTTCTTGATCAATTCAATATGCCATTTATAAAAATTCCATCTGGAGAAATAACAAATTTATTCTTATTAGAAGAGATAGGTAAAAGAAACAAAAATGTTCTACTTTCAACCGGGATGTCTAATCTTGAAGAGGTTTCTAATGCTATCAATATTCTTATAAATTCTGGGCAAAATAAAAATAATATTACTGTCTTGCAGTGCACTTCTCAGTATCCTGCACCTGATAATTCCATGAATTTAAATGCTATGCTTACAATGGCAAAAGAATTTAATATCAAATACGGGCTATCAGATCATTCTATTGGTATCACGGCTCCAATAATAGCAGCGTCAATGGGAGCTTCAATAATTGAAAAACATATTACATTTGATAAAAACGCAGATGGGCCTGATCACAAAGCTAGTACCGATATCAATGAATTCAGAAAAATGGTTATCGAAATTAAGCGTGTCAAAAATTTATTAGGCTCAGGTATTAAATCGATGCACGAATCTGAAAAACATACTAAATCTATAGCAAGGAAATCAATTGTTGCTGCAAGAGATATATTAAAAGGTGATGTTTTAAAGCTTGATGATTTTAATATAAAAAGACCAGGCAATGGCATCTCCCCTTTAGAAATAATGAAAATAATCGGAGCTATTTCAAAAAATGATATTTTTAAAGATCAGGCTTTAAAATATGATGACCTAATAATAAATCAAGACTGAAAAACTTTTATTTATTTATTGCAAGCAAGAAAAAAATTTCAACCAGTTATTGTCATAACAATATTGTAGAATCTACTTTATAATTACGCCCAATCAATACTATATATACATAAAAAATGAAACTTACTAAAACTACAAAAATAAATAGGAAAGATTTTGAATTACCTTCTGAAAATTTAGAAGTTAAATATGGTCTTCCTAGGCAGGTTAAGTTTTGTGTTGAATGCAATATTGCGAACCAACAACCAATGTCAAGTAACGAATATGAGCACACTAAAGACTCTTCTAAAACCACTCTTGAGTTTGATAAAGATGGAATTTGTAATGCCTGTAGATTTAATAAACTAAAGAGAAATGAAGAAATCAACTGGGATGAAAGAGAAGAAGAGTTACAAGAGCTATGCAATAAGCATAGAAAAAATGATGGTACTTATGATTGTATTATTGGAGGAAGTGGAGGGAAGGATGGCTCAATGCAATCTCATTTACTAAAGTACAAATATGGTATGAACCCTTTGACAGTAACATGGTCACCGCATCTATATACTGACATTGGATGGAAAAATTTTCAAAACTGGCTACATGTAGGTGGGTTTGATAATTTTTTATATACTCCAAATGGTAAAATGCACAGATTGCTTACAAGGAATGCAACATTAAATTTACTTCACCCATTTCAGCCATTTATATTAGGACAAAAAACTTATATAACGAAGATGGCTGCTAATTTAAATATTCCTTTAATTTTTTATGGTGAAATGCCTGGTGAGTATGGAGAAAAAATATCACATAAAACTTCATCTTTTTCAGCCCCAGGATCAAATTCTGAAAGCGATGGTTATAAACTAGATCCAGTAAGTGGAGTTGATCTTAGAGATATCCATCTTGGTGGCAAGGCTGTAGGAGAATATTTAGATGATGGAATTCCTCTTATAGAACTTAAAAGTTATTTACCTCTTGATCATAATATAGTTGCTGAAAAGAAAATTGAATTTAAATACCTTGGATACTATAAAAGTTGGGTTCCACAGGAAGCCTATTATTACGCTGTCGAAAATACTGGTTTTGAAGCAAATCCAGTAAGAACAGAGGGAACATATTCAAAATATAATAGTCTCGATGATAAAACAGATGGGTTTTTCTACTATACAAGATGGATTAAGTTTGCAGTAGGAAGGGCAACAATGGATTCAGCTCAAGAAATTAGAAATCAACATATCACTAAAGAAGAAGGACTTGCACTAATTAACAGATATGAGGGTGAGTATCCATCAAGATATGAGAAAGAGTTCCTAGAATATATAGGTTTGACAAGGGATGAATTTTTAGATTTATGCGACGAATTTAGATCTCCTCATTTGTGGAAAATAGAAGATAATGAATGGAAACTTAGGCACAATCCTAAATAAAACTAATTGAAAGAGCACTTTGCGCAATAAAACTTTAAAAAATAAATCAGCTAGGCTTATAGCAAGGCTTGATGTCAAAGGATCACACTTAATTAAAGCTGTTCATCTTGAAGGCTTAAGGGTAATCGGTGATCCATCAGAGTTTGCTCAAAAATATTATGCTCAGGGTGCAGACGAACTCATATATATTGATCTTGTTGCAAGCTTATATGGTAGAAGTAATTTGACTGAGATTGTAAAAAAAACAGCTCAAAATGTTTTCATACCTATTACAGTAGGTGGTGGCGTTAGGTCAATCGAGGATGTTGAAAATCTTCTATTAGCTGGAGCTGATAAAGTTGCAATCAATACTGCTTGCGTTTCAAATCCTCAATTAATTAAAGAAGTTTCTCAAAAGTATGGTTCTCAGTGCATGATCCTATCTGTCGAGGCAAAAAGACATGCTGACGGTAATTGGGAGGTTTATACCGACTGTGCAAGAGAAAGTACCGGTATTAATGTAATAGACTGGGTTAAGGAGGCAGAGATACTGGGTGCAGGTGAAATACTATTAACTTCTATTGATCAAGAGGGTACTGCAAAAGGTTACGATGCAGAATTAATTAAAATGGTATCTAGTAATGTCAAAGTTCCTATTATTGCTAGCGGAGGTTATGGCAAGGCAGAAGATATGAATTTGGCTGTTTCTGCTGGGGCCGATGCACTTGCATTTGCGGATATTTTACATATCAAAAACTCGAACTTTTTAGAACTCAGAGATATAGCACATTCATACAATATAGATACTCGAAAACTATGAAACAAATTGCAATTGTTGATTATGGGCTTGGTAATTTATTTAGTGTTAAGCAAGCATTAGAATTCTGCTGTGAAAGTAAGGATAAAAATGTTGTTATAACATCTTCACCATCTATTATAAAAGAGAGTGATTATTTAGTTTTACCTGGTGTAGGAGCTTTTGAGAATGCAATGCATGCAATCCTGTCAAAGGATCTTAAAGATCCGATTACGAATTTTGCATCTTCAGGTAAACCTTTGTTAGGAATTTGTTTAGGCATGCAGATATTAGGAACTAGCAGTGAAGAATTTGGTCAACATCAAGGATTAAATTTAATATCAGGTAAGGTATCTTTCATTGGAGATACAAATTTAGACGGGAGTCTAAGAAAAGTTCCATCTATTGGCTGGAAAAATCTCAATGTTAAGCCAAATATTAACACTTCAAATAATGCCCTTGCTGCCTATAAAGCTTTATCAGTATACTTTGTTCATTCTTTTCACTTTGTGCCTGAAAATGCAGGACATCTTATAGCTTCATATGATTATGGTGATACCAAAATCTCAGCCGCTGTTCAAAAAGATAATATTATTGGTTATCAATTTCATCCAGAAAAAAGTGGTCAAAATGGACTAAAAATTTTAGAAAGCTTTCTTAATATGTAATGAATTTAATTGAATCTATTTCAGAAAAAGCTAATTTAAGAAGTATGTCTGATGATCCGGATGAGACAGTACTTGTCTTTGAATTAATCACAAAAGATTATTTTTCATCAATTATTATTTATAAGACTCTGTTTGGAAGTTAAGTATTCAGCAACATAAGTTATTAGGAATCGACTAGGTACTTTTTTTTCTCGGTCTTGGTTATGGTCTCTAATTAAATAAGTAATATTTTTCAAAAACTTTGACTTAATTTATGCAATTCAGTTTAATGTATATTAGTATTAACCATTAACCATTAACCATTAACCATTAAGATGAATACGAAAGAATACTGGAATGATATAGATTCGAGGCTGGAGCAATTAGTTAAGTATGGTTTTGTGAAATTACCATCTCTAAAAGAATATGATTTAGACAAGCTATCAAACCAAGTATCAATAGAAATGGGCGCCCTAACTTTCAAAGAATCAGGAATTGCTCATAAATTTTTTTTAAATAATTTAAATATTAATGAATACCTAACTCCAAAATTATTCAATATCGCACAAAATGCATTTAATTATAAGGGTGACTCATTAAACCAGTATCATATTGCAAGAAAAGTAGAGCCTGGCAATTCAAAAGAGATGTACAGGGCACACTTTGATTCGCACCTTTTTACAATGGTAATTCCGGTAAAAATTCCTGAGTCAGTTGAAGAGAATGGCTCAGGTGGATTAATATATTTTCCAAATGCAAGAAAGATGCCGACTAATGAAATTAGTAATTTTATTGGTAAAGCATTCCATAAAAAATATGCATCAAAGGAAGGATTAGATAAATTTTCTAATGCCCATGAAAAAAAAGAGGAGAGTTTCATGGATTATCAGCCACTTCTTTTTATTGGAAATACCACTTTGCATACAAATCACGCTGTCTTATCTAGCTGTTCAAGCTATAGATTGACTTTTCTTGCTCATTTTTTTGATCCCTCACCTAAATACGGTATTGGAAGTTTACTTAGGCTGATAAGAAATAGATAAATCTAATATTTTATGATTCAATTTAATAATCTTAATCAGGAAATGCCATATTTAGTTTTCAAAGAAAAATATAATGAATCTCTGAATGCCAAACAAAAAAATATAGAAGCTATTTCAATTTCCTCTTACAACAGGGAGATAAGTGAGGTCGATTCTAGATACGTAAATCTTAAGCTTGTTACAAATGATGAGTTTATTTTTTTTAGTAATTATGATTCTCCAAAAGCATTATCTTTTAATTCTCACAACCAAGTAGCTGCATTAGTATATTGGCCTAGCATTAATGTTCAGATTAGAATGAGAGCTAAAATAAAAAAAACAACTGATGAATTTAATCAAAACTATTTTTTTGATAGATCAGAAGAAAAAAATGCATTGGCAATTTCATCTAACCAATCAAAGCCAATAGATTCTTATAACCAAGTTAAAGAAAATTATAATAAATCTTTAAAAAATGATGACTTAAAAAAATGTCCAGAGTTTTGGGGAGGCTATTCATTTACCCCTTACTATTTTGAATTCTGGGAAGGTCATGAGTCACGATTAAATAAAAGAGAAGTCTTCGAAAAAAATGATGATAGTTGGAAGCATCTTATTCTTCAGCCCTAGGTAAAATTTTATTGCGTAATAGGTTAATTAGTATAGAATCTCCATCACAAAATGATAAACATCAAATCTTTACAAATAAACAACATTATATTTAATACTTAATGTTTATAATCTGTTCCAATCCTTTAAAGGTACTCTCATAGCTTCTCAGAAAAAAAATATTACTCCTATTAATGAAAAGATTAGAGCTAGTGAGGTCATGCTCATTGGGTCTAATGGAGAGAAGCAGGGGCTAGTTGCCTTTTCAGTAGCCTTGGAGTCTGCTAGAGTTGCATCTCTTGACTTGGTTCAAGTTTCACCTTCTGATGCAAATCCGATAGTTTGCAAGCTCTTAGATTACGGGAAGCACATCTTTGATAAGAAAAAAAGTCTATCTTCATCAAAGGTAAAAGTTAAAAGAAATACCACAAAAGAAATTAAATTTAGACCGTCTACTGATATCGGTGACTATAATATTAAATTAAAAAAGGTTAAAAGCTTTATTCTTGACGGAGATAAGACTAAAATAAGCGTCCGATTTAGAGGTAGAGAGATATTGAATAGCGACATGGGTCTTAATCTGCTAAATAGATTGAGAGATGAGCTGGAAGATATCGCTCAAGTAGACCAAGAACCTTCACTTGAAGGAAGGCAGCTACTTATGGTTCTTTCTCCTCTAAAAAAGAAGTAAATATAAATTTAAAAGAAGAGTAATATGGGATATAAATTAAAAACACATTCTGGAGCTGCTAAGCGATTTAAAAAGACTGGCACTTCCGTTAAAAGCAAAAGTGCCCATAGAGCCCATATTCTTACCAAACAGTCTACAAAGAGAAAAAGACATAACAGAGGTCTAAATAAGCTATCAGGTATTGTGCTTAAAATGGCTTCAAAATTAATAAGAAGATAAATTATGCCAAGAACAACTAAATCAGTAACCGCTAGAGCGAAACATAAGAAAGTATTAAATGCTACTAAGGGCCATTACGGCGCTAGAAGTAGACTATTTAGAACTGCCAAGCAATCAAACATCAAGTCTTTACAGTATGCATTTAGAGACAGAAAGAATAAGAAAAGAGCTTTCAGGGCTCTTTGGATAGCAAGGATTAATGCTGGTGCAAGAGAACTAGGAGTTTCATACTCTGTTCTAATAAATTCTTTGATGAAAAAAGATATTGCTTTGGATAGAAAAATTCTTTCTGATATAGCTATTACCGATAGCGCAACTTTCGAGAAGATTGTAAAAACAGCTACGAGCTAGACCTATTGTTTAAATGTCAGCATCTAAAGACATTACACCTCCTGATTTAATCAAAGATAGAGGTTCTCTTCATCCAATAAATCACATGAAAGATTCCATAATGAATCTTTTGGTTTCTTTTGGCTTTGAAATTGTAGATGGGCCTGAAATTGAAACAGAAGAATTTAACTTTGATATGTTAAATATAAAAAAATCTCATCCTGCAAGGCAGATGCATGATACTTTTTATGTTGAAAATAAATTAAATCTTCTAAGGACTCATACATCCCCAGTTCAAATTAGAGGAATGCTAGAAAGAAAACCACCATTAGCTTTTATCTCTGGAGGAAAGGTTTATAGAAAAGATGATGATGCTACTCATTTACCAATGTTTCATCAAGTAGAGGGCATACTTGTAGATGAAAATGTTAGTTTCGCTCAACTCAAAGATTTAATTTATAAGATTTTATACTCATTATTTGGTAAAGATGTTGAGTTAAGGTTTAGGCCCTCATATTTCCCATTTACAGAGCCTTCAGCTGAGGTTGATATTTTATCAAAAGAAGGTAAGTGGTTAGAAATTCTTGGATGCGGTTTGGTGAACCCAGTTGTTTTAGAAAACTGTAATATAGATTCTAGTAAATATAGCGGTTTGGCATTCGGTCTGGGTATAGAAAGAATAGCTATGTTAAAGCACGGTGTAACAGATATAAGAGAGTTTTATAAATCTAACCTAGATTTCCTGAACCAATTCAAATGAAAATAGCATACACTCATTTACTAAGTCATATTCAAGAAAAACCAAGTATAGAAATGGTCTCTGATAACTTATTTCAACTTGGACATGAGCATGAGGTTGAAGGTAATGTTTTTAACATGGAATTCACTCCCAACAGAGGTGATTGCCTTTCAATTAATGGGTTGCTTAGAGATTTAGCAGTTTTTTATACTGTTAATCTAGATCAAAAAAAATACACTGAAAGCATTGATAAATTGAAGATAGATTTTGAAAATTTGTCACAAGATATCTGTCCTCAAATTTCATTTCTTAAATTAGAAATTGATAAGATTCCAGATAAATATAAAGGTTGTCTAAATAGTTATTTTTTAGACTTAAATATAAATAAGAATAACTTTTTTACTGATATCTCTAACTATATATCTTATGAAACTGGACAGCCCACTCACTGTTATGACGCAAGTAAAATGAATGGCAAGTTAACCTTTCAAGAATTGGATCTCTATCAAGAATTTGAAACATTGCTCGATAAAAAGATCAACCTCACAAAAAAGAATTCAGTCTTCCTTTTGGATAATCAGGTTATTAATCTTGCGGGCGTAATAGGTGGAAAGAGAACATCGTGCACATCTGAAACAAAATCAGTTTTTATTGAATGCGCCTTCTTTAAACCTGAGGCAATCATAGGTAAATCTCTAAAGTATGATATTCAATCAGAAGCATCTCATAAATTTGAAAGATCTGTAGATCCGGCATGTCACGAAACAGTAATGAGGAGATTTATTAATCTTGTTAGCGAGCATTCAAATATAAAAGAAATGTCCTTGGTTTCATATAAATTTGAGGATATTACAACTCATAAAATTCCAGTTAATGTGAATAAAATTAACCAAATCATCGGTATTAATATAAGCGAAGATCAATATCTCAGCTACTTATTAAAATTAGGTTTTACAATAAATGATGCATTAATTAGAGTCCCTTCTCACAGAAGTGATATTAAAACCCAAAATGATTTGGCAGAAGAGTTAGCTAGAGCAATAGGTTACAATAATATTCCAAAAATAGAGCTAACTATTCCTAAGGGCAGGGCATCAAATAATTATGAAATTGAGAATAAATTAAGGTTTTTTTTATTAGATCAAGGCTTTTATGAGGTTATTAATCCCCCCTTTGTTAACATTAGTTCAGATGAGTCTATAAAAGTTGACAATCCATTAGATTCAAATAGAGAATATTTAAGAACAAATATAATTAACTCTTTGTTAGATAACCTAATCTTTAATGAAAGAAGACAAAAAGACTCAATTAAGTTATTTGAGATATCAGATGTTTATACTTCAATAAATAATAAAACTCATAGAGTAAGAAGGCTCTCTATTATTGCAAGCGGAAGAGCAGGCCATAACTATGAAAATTTCTCAACAAAAATTAACATAAAGCACTTAACAAAAATATTTCACGAAGCCCTTCCAAGTGAAAATTTTGATTTTCAAATATTAACCAGAGATTCCTTGAATACAAAGATAAAAAATGAAATTATTGGCTGTGAAGTTGATATTAGTAGTTTCTCTTCCGAGGTACTAAATTACAAGGAAGCGTCGAAATCTCCTAGAAATTTTATCCAATACCAACCTATATCTGAATTGCCTTGTTCCAAAAGAGATTTATCATTTTCAATTAAAGACTTCACCAAATGCAAGTCTTTAGAGGATTATATATTCGGACTTAATGAAGAGCTACTCAAGGAAGTTTTTATATTTGATTATTTTAATAATGAACAAAATGCAGAGATTAAAATTGGTTTTAGGTTTATTTTTCAGTCAACTGATTTAACAATCACAGAAGCACAGGTAAGTAATATCATGAGCGTTATAATTGATCACGCAAATAAAATCGAAGGTATTAGTATCCCTGGT
>Ga0209816_1001995_pt1 | contig 14770 bp, 9 predicted proteins | sample CoawatmetaG01DNA_FD_187509 | JGI IMG/M metagenome (GOLD analysis project Ga0209816, IMG submission 187509) | Marine microbial communities from the West Antarctic Peninsula - Coastal water metaG017-DNA (SPAdes) (version 2) | ecosystem: Environmental > Aquatic > Marine > Coastal ... | reverse complement strand
TTATGATCTGGATTTATTCCCATAAAATTTATAGGTCCAGTCTTATAAAATGGAGAAGCCATTACTTATATACTTTAGCGGCTTGAGTGATAGGTTGAGCTATGTATTTTGTTGGGTATTTTAAAATCTCCATACCTGTAATTCCTGAGCTAGAACCTTTACCATGTGGTCTTCCGCCTTGATCTAAAGGCCCATCCCATATATGAGATTCACCTACTACACCAACTTTACTACCTGGTTTTAATTTTTCCAATGAAGGATCGTATTTGTTATCGTGCATAATTATTTTTTTAATGATGATATTTGTTTTTTAGTTTTATTGTATTTCGTTAATTTTCTACTCCAATCTTTCATACCAATTTCATTACTTGCAAGTTGCTTAGCGGTTTTTTTAAGTTTTTCTTCTTTTCTCTTTAGTCGACCAGATGGTTTTACACCACCACCACTACCTAGACTAGAACCAAATTGGGCCAACTTGTAGTTTGATGCACCTGTTGATGCGGGTTTTATACCACCACCAATACCTAGACTAGAACCAAATTGGGCAAACATAGCTTTTGATGCGCCTGTTGATGCAGCTTTTGTAAAAGCAACTTCTGTTGCAAAAGTGCTTAAACTAGAACCAGTGTCGTGGTGCATATATAATGGTGCTCCTGGCACTGACTGTTGTCTTTGCTCTTGAGATCCATATATTTGTTGTGCAGCATTAGTTGCACTAGGATTAAATACGGGTTGTGCATTTCCTTGAACATTACCTGGCATTGGTGGTTGATAGCTCATTGCCGTTTGATCAGGCACAAGATTTTGCATAGGTACCGTGCCTTGAGGACTTTGTGACCCCATCATAGGTATTCCTGATCCTATTCCACTTCCATCATCATCAGACGGTGGCGGAGGCGGAGACGGTGGTTGTTGTCCTGGTACGTTTATTTTATTATTTGGATTTCTTTTGTTATATCTATTAGCTTTATTGACAGCTCTTTTTCCTCTTCTACTAATTTTTCTATCAGCTTTAACTTGGTCTAAAGGATCTAAAGGTTTTGGCTCGCCGGTTAGGGGAGGAGTAGGAAAATCAAAACTGTTGTCTGCAACGCTAGTACCACCACTAGACATACCACCACCACCATCGGGAAATTGCCCTTGAGTTATAATTTGTTCTCCATAACGACCTGGATCATTAAAGGTTGGTAAACCAACAGATGTATTTTTCTTTGTTTCCATAATTTATCTATTTTTATCCGTGTTCACATTGTTTATAGAGGTTTTTAACACCTTATCCATGTAACTCGAACCTTTCATTATTTTGTTTCGTTTAGAACTTGTAGGTATATCTTCTTCGCCTAGTACTATTCTATATATTCTTTTAATAAGTTGTTTACCTCTAAAAGACACTTTGTATATATTGTATTTTTGATCTGATCTATTTCTTGGTCGCCAAACAACAATCCAATCTTCTTGGATTAAAGTATTCCACCTTCTGTTATTCCAACTATAAGAATATGTACCCATTTTAAAATCTTTAATAGTAAACATATCTATACAGTCTAAATATATTAAAAGCTCAAGATCAGCATCGTTTAAATCGTTGTTTTTACACGCCCATTTTCTTATTATACGATAATGCTTGAAAATATTATAATCTTTAATATCTGCAGCCTCTAAACGCTTCATAGGACTATAACAACATCCTGTAGCTTTATAACGTGGAATTTTTCTTTATCAATTTCAATCCCATGACCAGCATGCTTGTCATAAAATATTTGATCTCCTTTTTTTACACCTAATACATCATCACCTATTTCTAAAACAGTTGCTTTTCTATACCTTATATCTTCTCTGTGTAACTCAGCTAGTAGCAAACCACCTTTGGTTGTTGTACCACTTTCTTTGTCTTTTTGAATAATTAAATTTTTACCTATTGCTTTCATCGATCCTCATATTATTAATTACACAATCAGTTGACAAAATAGTAGTTGCTACAGAAGCAGCATTTTTTAAAGCGCTTTTAGTAACGAGCAAAGGATCAACAATGCCTGATTTAATCATATTCACCATATTTCCTGTAACCACATCTAACCCTTTGCCTTTTACTTCTGGAATTTTATATTTTTCAATACCAGCATTTCTTAAAATAGTTTCAAAAGGTGCTTTAATAGCATCTAAAAGAACTTGTTCACTTTGAGATTTTGCTTTTATAAACATAGAAGCATTTAACAGTGCAATTCCTCCACCAGCTACAATACCTTCTTTTATAGCTGCTTTTGTTGCACAAACAGCGTCTTCAACTCTATCTGTTTTTTCTTTTAATTCTATTTCTGAGTTTGCACCTACTTTTACCACCGCTACTTTTGCTGATAATCTAGACAACCTTTTTTCAAGCCTAATTGTATCAACAGGATTTTTTGTAGTTAATAATTCTTTTTTAATTTCTTTTATTAATTCATTTGCTTCTTGATTATTTCTATCAACCTGTATAATTGTTTCATTATCACTTGTAACACTTTTTATACAGTTCCCTAACATTTCAGCTGTTATAAGATCCACATCATCACCCAAATCTTCATTTATAACAACAGCACCTGTTAATAAAGCTAAATCACTTAGCATATCTTTTTTATTAATACCGTATGTTGGGGCATTAATAACATTTACTTTTATATTACCTTTAGTTTTATTCATTGCTAAAGCTGATACCACTGCTGGTTCACAATCTGCAACAATTAATAAAGGTTTGTTAGCTTTAATGACATACTCTAAAACACCTTGTATTTTTCTAATACTTTCAACAGGTGATTCAACTAGTAATATTAATGGATTTTCTAACTCTGCAGTGTTGTTTGTTTTGTTGGTTACAAAAGCCATATTAGTTAAGCCTTTGTCATATTCAACCCCATCAACAATCTCAACCCTTGTCTTACTTTCAGCGGTAGGTTCCATGATAACAATACCAGTTTCATCTACACCTCTAAAAGCATCTGCAATTAATAATCCTAAGTTTTTGTCATTATTAGTAGAAATAGTAGCAACTTGATCTATCATTTTTCCGGAAACTTTCACCGTATTTTTTTCAAGATATTTTATTACTTTTTCCACGGCATTATCAATGCCTTCTTTTAAGTTTCTAGAACTTTCTTTATCTAAAACCTTATAAGCTTCTGTTAAAATTGAGTGCGCTAGTACCGTAGCCGTTGTGGTTCCATCTCCAGCCTCTTTAACGGTTTTTCTAGCAGCTTCCTTTAGAAGCGTAGCACCCATGTTTTCCACAGGATCTCTAAGAACTATAGAGTTTGCAACTGTAACACCATCTTTGGTTATAGTTGGATTTCCTGAATTATCTTCTAAGATTACACATTTACCGCTAGCCCCAAGTGTGGAGCTAACAGCTTTTGTGAGTGTTTCTATTCCTTTAAATATTTTATTCTTTGCCTCAACACCAAAGCTGAGGTTTTTGACGATTGCGTCTGACATAATTTGATTTGATTTAATTTGATTGTATTGAATTCTTATTTAAAGGTCTTAACAACTTGTGGTCCGTGAATATAAGCTAATTTACGCTTATAATGTTCAAGGGAAGCATCTATAGCTTGTTCAGCTCCTTCCATTGTTTCACGTCTTGTTACATCGATCCAAGAATCTTTCTTATTTGGATCTAGGTATTCAGTTTGATAAAAACCGTTTGGTAATTGTACAATTCGCCAATTTTTCTTTTGGGCGACGTGCTTAAATAGGTCAATGGTTTCTTCTGTGATTTGTGGTTGACTAGTCCACGTGTTAGTCTGGTAAAATAGTGTCATTGGTTTTGGTTTTAATTTGACATTGGTTATTGCCCTAAACCGGGCCGGTATATGTTTATTATCACTTGTTTTACTGTAAATTTACACTTTATTAAGGACAGTTGGTTACTGACTGTACTGTACCCGAACTTCCTGTTATTCTAAAGTATGCTAATGGAGAATCTCCAAGCGTTGCTCCGTTTGCAAAATATGGCCATTGAATACCTGATCCACCATCTACAGGACTTGAAGTATCATTGCTTAAATACACTATATCATTTACAACAGGGTATGTTGTAGATCCATCGTGATAATATGTATTTCCACCTGGAGCAGTCTGGCTACACATGTCAGCTACAAAAGCTGAAGGATTACCTACGTTAAACCCAGTTAAAGTTACACAGGTAGGGCAAGTAACAATACTATCAACAACTCCGTTTTGAACATACAAAGCTTGAGTTGAGTTTATTTTATAATACCCATTTGCTAACGCTGTAGCGCCTGTGCTATTAGAAAAGACAAAATAATTAACCTCAGGTAAATTACTTGTATTTGCATCTATAGTAAAATTATCATTTGAATATCCAGCTGCATTTTTAGCATAATAATAAGTTTGATTTTGAGCCGCAGTACAACAAGCTATAGTTGAACTAGCCGCGACGCTATTAGTTGTAAAACTAGGTAAAGTTATAGCACAAGGTGCAGTTACTCTCCAGGCGGTTCCACTACACGGTGCCATAATTTTTAAAGTACCATCAGAAGGGGATGCAGCGGTTTTTGGTATTACTAAAGTATAAATTATATTTGATACTGATAAATTTATATTTGTAGCCGCAGCTATTAAACCACTTTGAGTGTTTCCAGTAGACCCAAACTCTGTACCGTTCCAAACTGATTTAGTTAAAACATATCCACCAGCTGGTTGGTTTGCTATCAATGAAGATTCAGTACACCCTGCAGAAGTACTGGAACCAACAATATTATTAGTACCTGCAGCAGCTGTTATTCTTCCACCTGTATTAGAAGTTAATGTATTATATGTAACCCCATTATAAAGAAAAGATATACCATCTGGTACTCCAAATGCTATAAAATATATAACAATAGCACCTGTTGTTGTGCTAAAATCTAATTCAGCTTCAAAATAACCTATACCTCCACCTTGGCCAATAGCCGCCGTAGAAGTTCCACAGGATATTACAGGTGGAACAAATGATTTATTTAAAAACTCAGAATAAGCATGAGGAGCACTTTGATCAACTCCAGAGCCTGCATATATCCCAAATAAAGAAGTAGTACTTGGAGTACTTGTTGATCCTGAAGCTGGAGCATTAGTTGTTCCTGCTCTAGCTGCCTCAATATTAATATTGCTGGCTTTCATTGGATATTCTAGTGCCATTATTTATTACAATTACAGTTATCACAAACACAAGGTTTGTTTTTTAATTCTTCTATTTCTGCTTTTAAATCTTTTATTGCTTCTATTAAATATCCTGAGATATTTCCATAAGCAACAGCTTTGTATTCTCCCTCGTCATGTATTAATTCTGGAGCAACTTTTTCTAATTCTTGAGCTATAACTCCAGATCCTTTTTTACCGTCTTTATCAAACGATACACCATGCATATCATAAACCTTAGAACCATCTAAAGTTTTAACATTAGATTTTAGTTTTTCATCTGAGTAAGCAACTAAATCACCTGTTGCTGTAAATGTACCAGCATAAGAACCTGACATTGTAATTGCTGTTTCACTAGCTGTAAGACCGTTTCCAAACATAGCTATTGAAGCTAATGTTGAATTTGATCCTTTTGGTAACAACATGGTGTTAGTAATGCTAGCACTATGGGGTTGAGCTTTTAATGTTTGACCATGCGAATTTTGATAGCAATTAAGTTTAATCCCGCCATCTATACTAGAACCATCACCTTTAATTGTTAGTAAAGCTGCAGATGGTTCAATAACATCAATTTTAGGTATAGTTAATGTTTTGTTAGTTAATGTTTGCACACCTGTTAAAGTTACATCTCCATCACCTGCATTATCATCTACATATTTTTTTGTGGCAAAATTTAAGTTTGATGTTGGTGCAATACCAGTTACTAAACCTGTAAAAGTTGCAGAGCCGTCAGCTGCAAGAGTAAGAGATGTAGTTGGAGTTACACTGTTAGATATTTGAAAAATATGAGAGCCATAAGTTTCAGATCCAGTTGGACTTGTTATTCCTTTTGATTGATATATTGTAGCATCAACCGTATTGGATTCATCACGAAATATTATTAATGATCCTTTGTATGCGGCACTATCTTGTAGTGTTAAAAGTGGAGTAGCTTCTAATATTTTTAAATCACCAGTTAGTACACCACCAGCTAAAGGTAAAAAAGCTGAAGTTATAGATGCAGTGGTTGCTAAATTGCCAGATCCATTTACGTATTGAGTTGCGTCTCCGTTAGCTGCAACAGAAATAGCTACATCACCTGTGGTTGTTGGTGCGGCTACTGTTGGTGATGAAGTAAAAGCATCTCCAGCAAAAACTGTACTAACTTTAGTTATTGTACCAGGATATATAGTTGGAAACTGGGCTGGATTACCTAATCCGTTTATGTAGTAACCTGCAGTACCACCATTTTCGGCGGCAGTAGGTGCAACTTCAAAACTAGGCTCTACCGCGGTGCCTTCGTTGGTTACAACAAAACCTTTCATAGTAGGAGCAGCTGCAGTTCCTTGAGGAAATGTTAAAGCCACGCTTTTTACTGTACCTTCGTATTGATCAGTTGAATTAATTGTTATTGTACCATTTGGAGTAGAAACTGTAGTAACATTTGTTCCTCCAGCTAATGTTAGTGTTCGGGCTGCTGTTGTTATAACTGTAGCTGCTGTATTTGTATCAGCACTTACTATAAAACCAGTACCCATAGTATCAGTGGGAACATCCCAAGTTGCAGCACCTGTTAAAAACTTAACGTTATCGGCTGCTACAGGAGCAGGTACTAGACCTGTTGATCCAGCATTAGTTCCATCAGCACCGGTAAAGACACTATACTGTGTATTAGGCGAAGTAAGTGTCATTAAATAAGGAGTACCCGTTGTACCATCACCTGTAAGGGCTGTTGCTCCAGGTGTACCTACCGCTGTTACAAATTTTAAATATTTTAAATTATTAACTGTTTTATTTGCATTAGCAGAGTCTCTGACATACCAAGTTGTATTTTCTTGTGTATTTGCAGCCACAAATGACACACCTGTATTAGATGTTCTGGTTATAGTCATATTAGCTCCACCAGTTAAAATTATATCATCATCAGTTCCTGTTAAAGGATCTAATCTTAAACTTGGATTTACTTCCGTGGTATCAGCATTTGCAACCATGAGTAAATCATAAGTTGTATTTGTATTAGTTGCACCTATTGTAATAGTATTACCGGTACCAGAAATGCTAGCCGCACCTGATGCAGCTAATGTCACAGCACTAGTAGCTGAATCGCTACCTGTTAAAGTAATTACCGTTGTTTCTCCACTTGCTACACTATATGTTGTATTGTTATCTGTAGTATAAGTAGGAACATCCCAAGTGTTATCTTTACTTAAAAACCTTGTGTTAACATCAGAGGTGCCATTAGCGGCACTTAAATCTGCTGTAACAGTTACATTTCCTGTTGCTGCTCCGTTAGGTGTTAAATCAATATATGTACCATCGGTTGTTTCTAAGGTAGTTACACCAGTACTTGAAGAAGCTACTTTTGTCCATGCAGAACCCGCTGCTCCAGCAACTCCACTGTATATAGCTTGATCACCTATAAGCCATGCTTGTGGATCAACTCCATTTCCATTTGGTGCAGCTGAACCAGCAACACTAACAATAAATAAAGCACCATCACCTTGGTTTCCAACTAATCTTAAATCTGGACTACCACCCGCGGTTCCACTTGCATTCCAAACTCCTTTAAAATCTAATCCAGTGGGTATTTCTTGAAAAGTTCCGTCACCTCTTAAAAATTTAGTTGCAGTACCACCCGTTGGTACATAACCTACTTTAGCTCCACCACCGTAAGTGTTAGACGTTAACGTAAGTGCTTTACCAGTTACTGATTGAGCTAAAGGAGCAGTCGCATCAACACCAATAGCTACTGCAACACTAGTTATACCAGTGTCAGCATAGTTAGGTATATTTAAAACTCCAGCAGCGCTTAATGTAGAAGCTCCTGAAGTTCCTGTTGTGCTTAAGCTTGTCACTGTGTCTACAGCTGCAGTTATAGTAACATCACCTGTACCACCTGATGGTGATATTGATATTCTATTGCCAGCTGTTATTTTTGTAACACCACCTGATGTTCCACTTTCCGCTAATATTATCCTACCTTGCGCATCTACAGTTAAATTTGTATTAGTATAAGCACCTGCTGTCACAGCTGTATTAGCTAAACTAATAGCCGGTGTAGTTCCACCACTTGAAACTATTGGAGCGGTACCTGTTACGGTTGTTACACCAGATCCACCCGCTGTACTCCAAGCTGTACCCGTTACAGTTGAACTTAATACTTGTCCAGTTGACCCTACGCCACCTGCTGTATCTTTAAAAACACCTTTAACTCTTATGTCTTTAAAAGTAATTAAATGTACTGTTTCGTTTCCACCCGGTTGATTTGCTGCTAAAGAACCAACGTTAGCAACTTGATTAAAAGTTTGCGCACCAGTGGCTGTTGAAACCATGCCAATTATACTACCTATACTGTAGTTTTCAGTTACAGGTGATGCATCGTCATTTAGAGTGGATATTTTTGATCCAACTAAAAGGTCTGATGTTGTAGGTACGCCTAATGGATATGAATATAGTATTGCCATTTATTATTTATTTTTTAATATTTCTATTTCTGCTTTGAGTTCTTTTACTGCATTTATTAGATACCAAGTTAAACTATCTGTGTTTACAGATTTTATACCTGTAGATTCTTCTTTAATAATACCAGGTAGAATTAGTTCTATTTCTTGTGCTATAATACCTAATTGAATACCTTCTTTTTTAATTAAACCAGCTTTAGGACATTCAAAATCTGTTATTTCTTCTAAAGTTCTATACTCAAAATTCCTAACTTGTATTTGATTTATTATTTCTAAACCAATATTATTATCAACTATATTTTTTTTAATTCTTTCATCTGAAGTTGTTGCCCAACTTGCTGAATTATTATCTTGAAAAATACTTCCACTATTTGCACCTATAAAACCTGTAGACGAACCTCTCCCTAAATCTGAATCTGTACCTATTACAAGACTATAATTATCTGTATTTACCGCAGTATCTACGCTTTTTCCAATACAAATATTTTGATACCCACTTAATAAAGAATCTCCTGTGTTAGCACCAATAAATGTATTATTATATCCTGTTGTTAATGACTCTCCCGCACCCTCACCAAATAGAGAATTCTGATAACCTGTTCCTAAATTAAAACCTGATTTTCTACCTACAGCTGTGTTTGAGGCTCCGGTTCCAGTTGTATAACCTGAGTAAGCACCTACAAATGTGTTTGAAGCACCTGCTGTTCTTAATTGCCCTGTTCTGTATCCAACAAAAGTATTTTCGTTACTTGTTATACCGCCATATCCCGTTGCATAACCTAAAAATGTATTACTTTCACCACTAACTTGTCTTCCAGAGTAGTTTCCTACACAAGTGTTATACTGCGCCGCCGCGTTAGCAGAAACCATGGAGTTATATCCTATAGCCATATTATAAGCACCTGTTGTAACTGTATCAGCGGCGCTCTTACCTATATAAACGCTGGCATGGGATGTAGTAATACCTTGTGCTGCCGCAAACCCTATTACTACGTTATCATCTCCTGTTATAACGTTATTATCAGAAGCTTGTGAGCCTACAATTGTGTTTCTGCTTCCTGTACTACAGTATCTACCAGCTAGACCACCTAAAAATGTATTGTTTTCTCCTTGGTTTTTCCAACCAGAATAATAACCTAATGTTGTATTATAATCTCCGTCTGACTCATTGCTAATACCAAAGTTAGAAAAATGACCCATTGACGTATTATAATTACCTGTTTGATAAGTACCAACAGAACCACCAACACCCACGTTGTAGCTAGTATTACTAACTGCTTGGTAAGCATCATAACCAATTCCTATATTATAATTACCTGTAGTTACACCATTAAGAGCTGTTCTTCCTACCGCCACATTAAATTCTCCAGCAGTAACATTTTGAGCCGCAGCATATCCAACTGCAACATTATAATTACCTGTAGTCAAATCCAGTAATGATTCATTACCAACTGCAGTATTATCTATACCTTCAGTTAAACTAAATAGAGATTTATAACCTACAGCAACGTTTCTTACAGCAGTTGAAGCAACATGCATGGCATAAGCGCCTACTGCAGTTTGAGCAGATTCAGTATTCGCTTTTAAAGCTTCAAATCCTATACATGTATTATCATTTGTTCCTGTTAGGGTATTTAAAGAGTTTTTACCTACTGCAGTGTTTCTTACTCCTGTGGTTATAGATGCCGTTGATTGATGCCCAAGCGCAGTGTTAAATGATCCTCCTGTTAAAGCGGCTAAAGTATACCTACCTAAACCAGTATTTGCGCTACCAATTAAGGTTCCATTTGCACCACAATTAGAACCTACAAGAGTGTTTTCACCCCCTATAGTTGCTTCTTTTCCTGCATTTGATCCTATAAAAGTATTTTCAGCTCCTGTTGTATTATGAAAACCTGCTAATTTACCAACGGCAGTATTATTATCTGCTGTTTGATTGTAATACAAAGCTTGCATACCTATTGCAGTATTATAATCACCAGAAGTATTTGTATAAAGAGCTTGATAACCCATTACAGTAGTTTGGTCTCCACTAGTATTGAATCTCCCCCCTTGATAACCTATAAGAGTATTATATGCTCCTGTATTTGCATATCCAGCCTCATAACCTATAAAAACAACCGCATCCGCAGTGTTTTGATATGCTGCTGCGTGACCTATTGCAATTCCACTAGAAAAACCTGAAGAATTTGCCGCCGCTGCATCTCCTATAACTACAGTTGAGTTTGAAGTACTTGTAGCTGCGGTTAAAGCAAAAGAACCTATTGCAACAGTATAATTCATCCCGTTCACTCCAATAGCATCTGCCGCCGCGTAACCTACTACTGTGTTTCTTGTTCCTGTTGTTATACTTGCACCTGCCGTATAACCTATCATCGTGTTTGCATCGGCCGTTGATATTGCACCTCCTGCATTGTATCCTACACCCACGTTATTATTACCTGTAGTTATACCTTGTAAAGCATAATTACCTATTCCTACATTTTGCGCTCCTGAAGTTAATGTTTTTAAAGAGAAAAAGCCATAAGCTACATTACTTCCACCTGATTGAATAGCTACATTTCCAGCATATTGACCATAAAATGTACTATTTAATGCAGAATTATTATAAACATCTCCAGTAGAATTTATTACAAATCTTTTAATTGAATTTGTGCTTCCGCTTGGCGAAGTTGTAAAATAAATTTCACCTCCATCTGTATTATCAGCAACTTGCTCTATGTGCATTGCACCTAGTTTACCCCTATTACTTAACCCTGTAAATCTACCACCTGCAGTTGCAACATCTAAAGCTTGAGTACTGAATACTTGGCCGTTATTATCCATTAAAACATTTCCTCCTGTACCTATATATTTTAATGAGGAAGCGGTTACATTTAAAGTACCAGAACTTTTAAATATATCAGCATTTGCACCAAAATATAAATCACCTGCAATAGAATTATTCCCTGCTCCATTTACATCTATTGTTCCTGCAAAAGTTGAAAGTACCCCTGATTTTGTTTCGTTTAACACACCACCAGCATAAAATACTTGATCTACACTTGAGCCTCCGTAATAAACCATATCTTCAGAAGCATCTAATTGAATATATGATGTATTGCTACCATCATTTTGAAACCTTATAGTTCCTGTTCCTGCATTTGTTTTCTTTAATCTTACTTCTGGAGAAGCACTTTCACCAATTGTTATATCTCCAGAAACACCTAAATTTCCACCCATTGTGATTGCACCTGTGGCACCTGTAGCTTTTGTAAACCCTGCGTCACCAGCTATTTTATTAGCTTCTTTCCAATATGTAACTTGATTAGCTACAGCTGTACCGTCTCCTACATAATCAGCTAGAGCACTAACTAAAACTTTTTGGTTTTGCCCTAAGTTTTCATCATATATCATTAATTCATCATCTCCAACAGGAGTAACTGTGCTTCTACTATGTATGTCTAACCCAACAATTACAGCTCCTGTAGTAGGATTAATTACAATACCAGACGTAGCTTCGTCAGGGGCAATTGCAGTTACCGATGTAACTAAGTTAGTCCACGGTACACTTACACCGGCTTGATTAGCCGCATTAAGTTGTACGGGATAAGTTTGAGTACTTGCACCAGTACCACCTGTTTGGTAAGTTTCGGTTAACGTTGCACTACTACCTAATTTTACACCACCTAAATTTGCTAATGTTGCAACGGGTAGAACATAAGTTCCATCTGGTACATCCCAGGTATTATCACCTCTTAAAAACGTAGTACCACTTGCTGTACCACCAGCTGATAAATCTATTGTACCCATTGTTACAGCACCCGCAGCATTTGTATTTACTGTAGTGGCTGATACAAATGTACCATTAACGTTTGTAAAAGTAACTACACCTTCATCAGATTGTATAACAGACCAACCCGCGCAAACTGAAACGTTGGCAGCGGCAATTGTTAAACCTATTATAGAATCTCCAACATCTAGTAGTTTTCCTGGAGTAGCACATGCACCTGCGACAGAGGCATCTGAACCATAGAAATTACCGTCCGTGGCAACAACATAGTAATCACCAACAGCAACCGCAACTCTAGCTCCTGCAGGATCAAAAGCACCACCGGCTGTTACTTGATATAGATAAGTACTACCACCAACTATTAAACCAGTGGCAGCGTTAAATGAACCTTTAAAAGTTAAACCTCCTTCAACCAGTCCGTCGACATAAGCTTTTGAAGCTGCGTCGGTACCAGCTTCAGGTGTTTGAGGTATTGTCACTTGACCAATAAAACTAGATCGATCATCTCCTGAAACTGTTAATTCACCAGTCACAGTTACGTCATCTGGCATACCGATTGTTATCGACCCATCATTACCAATTGATTCACTTATTGCTATCTTAGTAGGTGTACCATTAAAAGTAACCGTACTTATTGCCGCAGCAGAATTATCTGTTAATACTATTTCAGCTGAATTAGCTGCACCTGCAGCAACTGGTAGTGTATATATAGTATTTTGATCTGTACCTGTTAGCGTTATTATGTTATTAGTATTATCTGAACTGGCTGTTATAGTTCCAGCACCTCTTATAAATACTGTTCCCCCGTTTTGACTCAATGCTACACCAGTTGTAATATTACTATCACCTACACTAGATATAGACTGATCTTGACTAGGTTGAAACGACCAAAATGGGTTACCATTAGCATCTGTTGCCCAAAATTTATTACCGTTAGCTTCTCCTTTAGGTACATAACCTTCTACAAGTTTAGTATTTAATTGCCATATAGAACTAAGGTTTAAAGCATTTTCATCTGTTCTGGTAACAGTCATACCATTATTAACACCAGTTGTTGTAAAAGCTATAGGGTCGTTTGTACCATCGCTACCAGCTAGGTTTATACTAGTTGTACCAGTAGGTACATCCATTGTGTATGTTGAATCTGCAGGCCATGTTACTGTAGAAGTTGTAACGGCTGTAACGTGCCCTGTATCATTAGAGGCCACTGCACTTACTAAATCTAAAGTTGTACCTGCTGCTGGGGTAGGTGTAGGGTTATCTGGATCAGTTCTTGCCGTATCATCGTGGTTAATTGTAATTTGAGAGCCACTCGTGTGTACCGATGTTAGATAAGTACCACCTGTTAGTGTTATAAAGCTGTTTGTTATAACTCCGGCTCCATCTGTATTTATTAAGTTAACATTTGTAGTTCCTGTTGGTACATCTAACGTGTATACTGGTATAGTAGTCCAACCATCACCCAAACCTCCTTTTAAGTACTTGCCCTCGTCGCCTGCTATTGGTGCAGGTACTAGACCTTTTTTACCAACTAGCGCATTTGTAGCCCCTACAAACACTAAACCTACGTTTTTAGTATCTATATACTCCGCTACTCCTAACGCTGTAAACTGTCTTGTTACTCTATTTTCAAATTGAGTACCTATCCAAGCATCTTTATCTTGAATGTTAGCATCTATTGGGTATGAGCCTATTCTTGCCATGTGTTATATTTTTTTATCTAATTTTATGTCACTATACATACTATATATACTTACACGTTATCACGTTATTTTACAAGAGTGTGACAATAGCCCCTTACTATTATACCTTTACAGGCTTATGTCACTAAAAAAAAATATTAAAAATTTAGAAGTAGTGTGTTACCCCCTATCTCCCTGGTTTTCAGTCAGTTACCAAAATGGTTTTCTAATTGCCCACCGCCCAAATCGTTTCTGCATTTCATCGTATATATAATTGATAATTAACATGTTACATAAAACAATTCACGTTTTTTCTACACTATTATCAACAAACTGTTTACATATTTCTCTTCGTTTGTATGACACAATGACATGACACACTGACATATGACATATTGTCAATGACATACTGACATAGTGGTATACTATTCTAACATTTTCTACATACAAACAATTATACACTTACAAACATTATACAAATAACAATAGATAATATATATGAAACTAATTAATACTATTCAATATGAACTTTACACAATTACAATTACTATTACAAAATGATGAAATACATTACATATCTGATTCTACAGAATTCTTAAAAGATAATGATATGAAACTTGATGACAATATGGATTTGTTAATTGATTACACTTTTATTCTATTTGAAAATACTATAAATGATTTCACTGAAACACTATATATAC
>Ga0209816_1001994_pt1 | contig 14771 bp, 13 predicted proteins | sample CoawatmetaG01DNA_FD_187509 | JGI IMG/M metagenome (GOLD analysis project Ga0209816, IMG submission 187509) | Marine microbial communities from the West Antarctic Peninsula - Coastal water metaG017-DNA (SPAdes) (version 2) | ecosystem: Environmental > Aquatic > Marine > Coastal ... | reverse complement strand
AAAGTTGGTTTTGAATGTGAGTCTGATGGTCCAATTATTGATTTTGATATCACCCCTAATCGCGGAGATGTATTGTCTTTAAGAGGTTTGCAGAGAGAGTTTCAAGCTCAGCAGTCCAAGGTCTTCAAAGATAAATCGCATTACAAAAAACTTACTTTTCAGAAGGATAAAACTATTATTAATAAAATTGATATGAGTGGATGTGGTAATTATCAATTAATGCTAGTTCGAGGACTCCACTCAGTTAAGGTGTTAGATAAGAAGAAGCGTAATTTTCTTAAAGCAGCAGGCGTTCCTCTTATTCATCCCCTTGTTGATCTAGGAAACTATGTGATGCTTGAGATGGGCACACCAATGCATGTGTTTGATTGCGATCATCTTGAGCTTCCTCTGAATATCCTATTCCCCATTTCTAAAAAAACACCATTCAAAGCCATTGGTGGCGATACCAAAATTGTTGAACCTTCATCTCTAACTATTCAGGATCAAAAAGGTATTCAGGCTATTGCTGGCATCATAGGAGGGCATGAAACCTCGGTATTAAAGAGCACAAAGAGCATCGCTGTAGAGGCTGCATTTTTTAATCCAGATAAGATAGCGAACCAGGCAAGAAAATATGGACTAGCAACTGATGCCTCTCATAGATTTGAAAGAGGCGTTGATCCTGAACTTCAACAGCAAGCTCTTGCAAGATTTCTTTTTCTACTAAAAGAGATAGCTCAATATGATTCTATTGGGTGCTATGAGGGGAGCTCAGAAAAATTAAAACCTAGAGCTATTTCTTTGAATATAGAGAGATTTAATAATTTCTCGGGACTTTTACTGTCTTCCAAGAAGATTAAATTATTCTTAGAGACCCTCGGCTTTACTTCTATACCCGCGAAGACTGCCCATCTTAAGTTCCAGGTACCAAGCCATAGATTTGATATGGAGCTTGAGGAAGATTTATATGAAGAAATTCTAAGGTGTTATGGCTATGACAATATCCCAATTAATCCACCCAAATCTGGACCGGTAGCAAAAGTAACTGATCATTCTGTATCTGAAAAGTTAAAAGGTGGTTTAGTTTTTGGAGGCTTTAAAGAGCTTATGCACATGCCTTTTGTCTCAACTAAAACCTTCCATGCATTAAATTCAAATGAGTGGATTCCAGCAGAACTATCAAACCCCATTAATGAAAATGAGCCATTAATGCGCGGCAGCTTATTCGGCTCACTTTTTTCTGCCATCAATCTCAATGTAAAGAAGGGGCATTTAGCAATTAAATTCTTTGAACACGGCAATGTATTTCATAAAGTAAAAAATGATTTTGCCCAAGAGTCTCATATCTCAGGTTTGATTTACTTTCATGAATCACAAAAAACATGGAGCGATAAATCCTTTCAATACGATTTGTATTCGTTGAAAGCAGAAGTATTGAAATTACTTGAAACTTTGGGGGTCAAGTCTATTCAGCTTGTGCCTAATGCTTCAGCAACTATTTTTACTGCAAATGCTATGGATATTGTTGTAGGCAAGAATAAAATTGGAATGCTTGGGGAAATAAATCTTGCTTCAACTCAAAAGCTTATTAGGAATCCAGCTTTTGGCTTTGAGATATATCCAGAGAAAATTTCTACCAAGTCTTCGGTCCTTAAATTAAAACCTGTGAGTAAATTTCCCTCATCCAGTCGAGATTTAAATATTTTGATTAATCAATCTTATTCATATTCTGAAATTGAGGCAGTTTTACTAAATAGGAAGATTAAGTTTCTTCAGAGCCTTGCTCTTGCTAATACTTTTGAGGGTAACGGAGTCCCGGATGGCTCAATTAGCATGACTTTACGGTTTATGTTTCAAAGTCCAAGTAAATCCTTGCAAGAATCTGAGATTAATGAATCTATGGATCATGCATTCAGCCTTTTAAATAAAGCATTAAAAGCAAAAATTAGATCATGAGCCTTGCCAAGAAAGATCTTAGTCAAAAGCTAAAGCAAGAATTAAACTTAACCTTAGAGACAACTGATTTACTAGTTGATGAATTTTTTAGCACGATTAAAAAATCACTTCGTGATTCTAAGGCTGTAAAATTCTCAGGATTTGGAACTTTTGAAGTCTTTCAGACAAAAGCAAGGTCAGGCAGAAACCCTAAGACCATGGAGACTTTTCCTATTTTACCTCGTAATAAAGTTAGATTTACGGCAACAAAAAAAGCAAAAGGCTTCTTAAATTAATAATGAGTCTATCTATGAATTCTTTTAATAAGTCAGATTTAATACTTCAATTGGAGCGAAAGTTCTCACATCTTAATCAAGAAACTGTTGTTGATGCAGTTGATATCTTGCTTCAAGAAATTATTAATTATGCCGCTTTAGATCAAAGAATTGAAATCAGGGGATTCGGTGTCTTCTCTAAAAAAAATATTAGACCAAGAAAATTTGTTAATCCTAAGACCAAGGAAATCTCATATCTTGGTGAGACATCAACTATGCACTTCAAAGCATCAGATAAATTACTAACAAGCCATGATTGATCCTAAGATAATTGTTGCCATTGATACCTATGACTCTGAAGCCGCAATGGCTTTGTTAGATGAGTTAAATCCAAAGCTCTGCAAAGTGAAGGTCGGAAGTGTAGTCTTTAATGCATTAGGCAAAGATTTTCTTAGACTGGTGGATCAGCGAGGGTTTAAAATTTTTCTTGATTTAAAGCTACATGACATTCCTAATACTGTCCATGAAACCATATTAGGTTTTGAGGGGTTCAATATTGAATTGCTGACCATTCACCTGTCTGGCGGCAAAAAAATGATAACTTCAGCTATTGCTGCAGCACAAGTTATTAAGACTAAGATAATAGGGGTATCTGTTTTAACCAGTTTGGATGATGAAGATTCCATCTCAATATTTCAAAGTACCACTGCAGATCAAGTTGCGAGGTTATTTCAGCTAGCAATTGAAACTAGTATAGATGGTGTAGTTTGCTCTCCATTGGAGCTAGATTTAGCTTCAAAAATTTTATCTCCACAGATGCTAAAAATTACCCCAGGCATTAGAGATATTGCGACAAGCGATGATCAGTCGAGGACTATGACCGCCAAAGAAGCCATTAAGCATGGAGCTTCATATTTAGTTATCGGCAGACCAATTTCTAAAGCCTCTAATATATCTAAAGCCTTGAAATATTTTAACCAATCTATAGATGAATAAAAAAAGAGCACAGCAAATTTTTAATGCTTTAAATAAAACCTCTAAAAAACCTTTTCATAAGAAAAAGTTTTCTTTTTCTTACAAGTCAGATTTCTTGGAATATAAATCTTACTTAAATAATTTTTCTTCTGAGCAATACAAGCTATTTGATGACTTGTTTAGTGAGCTAGCGGTCCAAGTTTCTATTCAAAGACTCTTTGCTGGAGACATTGTTAATAATACCGAGGACCGGCCTGCTTCTCATCATCGATATAGGGACATTGATCCAATTCCAGAGTTTAATTTTAAGAAAATATGCGCGCCATTACTTCGGCAAATTAAAAAAGAAAAATATCAAAATATTATTATGTTTGGTATTGGGGGTTCTTATGAAGGACCTAAGCTTCTTCAAGAATTTTTATTTAATCCTTCATCTAAAATAAATTATGTATTTGTTTCTGGCCCAGACAAAGATGAGTTCAATGGAATTGTAAAGCCCCTATTAGACCAAAAAAATTTATATATATTTGCTTCAAAATCTCTCTCTACCGATGAAACTCTATCTTGCTTAAAATGGCTCGGAAAAAATCGCACAGCTCAAAATTCACTTGTTATTACTTCTAATTTCTCTGGCGCTCACTCCTTGGGTTTTTCCGAAGAATCAATAGTTCCTTTTCCTGAGTCAGTAGGGGGGCGATATTCAATTTGGTCACCCATTTCTTTGATTGCTTCAATTGAAAATGATTTTAGTAGTTTTCTTCAAGGAGGCAGGCAAGCTGATTATTTATTATCTGGAAATTCTATTGATTCTAAAAAATATCAAAAGTTTATTAAAATATTGGCTTTCTCTGACATTTGGTTTAATAATTTTCGCAATAAAAAGCAACGAGTAGTTCTTTCATATAATTGGCGATTAAGATCTTTAACCAATTATATCCAGCAACTTGAAATGGAATCTCTGGGCAAGCCAGCAAATCCATCATCAATATTTAATAATACTGGACAATCAATTTTTGGGGGCTTTGGGTCCTTAGCGCAACACTCATATTTTCAACTCCTCCACCAAGGCACATCAGAATCCGTTGCAGACATTATTTATAGTCCTACAAAACATAGTCCTTTAACTAATGCTCAAGCCCAAGGACAATCTTCCTTGCTCTCAAGTCAGCAAAAAAAATCATCTAATATCTTAGAACTCACTAATGGAAATATACCGGTAAATTTATTTATATTAAAAAAATTATCACTTAAAGAGCTGGGTTTTTTATTAGCAACTTGGGAGCATAGAGTTTTTATAACATCATGCATGATGCAAATTAATCCCTTTGATCAATTCGGCGTTGCTGCTGGAAAAAAAATAGTTAGACAATATATTACAAATAACAATAACAATAATGATTAACACTTAGATCAATTTCTATGCAATGCGAGTAAAATATAAGTTCAGCAAAAGCTAAAAAATTAAATAATAGGTATGAAAGATATATAAGATGAACAATCCTTTAATTCCAAAAAAAATTAGAAAAAACATCCTAGACATGTCTTTTAGTGGGTCTACTGTTCATTTAGGATGCTCCTTATGCTTGGTTGAGATCCTTGCTGTTATTTATAGAAATCACCTAAACTATGATTTTTTTGATCCCTTGGATCCTAAAAGAGATTTTCTAATTTTAAGCAAAGGACATGGAGTAATGGCTCAATATGCATGTATGAAAGAGCTAGGCTGGCTAGATAAGAAAAGGTTATTAAACTATTTTTCTGATGGTTCAACCCTTAAGGGTCTAGCTGACTCGAGCGTTCCAGGGATTGAGGTATCTTCTGGTTCACTGGGTCATGGTTTATCTGTTGGCGTGGGGATTGCTTTTGGGCACCATTTACAAAAAGTTAATCAGAAAACATTTATTATTGTCGGTGATGGAGAATTAAACGAAGGAGTATGCTGGGAGGCAATTCAGTTTGCTGGTCACCACCAACTTCAAAATCTATTGATTGTGGTGGATAAAAATAATTTTCAAGCTATGGGTGCTACTTCTGAGATCATAAATCAAGATAATTTAAAAAATCAGATTGAATCTTTTAACTTTAATGTTGAAGATGTGGATGGACATAACGAACACGAGCTAGATCAAGCAATTCAAGGTCTATTTGCGCTAAGAAATAATAAGCCAAACTGTATTGTTGCAAATACAATCAAAGGTAAGGGGATTTCTTTTATGGAAAATAATAATGATTGGCACTATCTTAGGCTAGATCAAGCCTTGTATGACTCTGCTAGAAGTGAGCTAGAGATATGAGAGATACTTTTTCTTCTAAATTGTTAGAGTTAGCCAAATCTAATCCTCAGGTATTGCTCCTTACTGGTGATCATGGTTATGGCCTGTTTCGTGATTTGCGCGCTGCAAAACCTCAGCAATTTATCAATATGGGAATTGCTGAACAAAATATGGTTAGTATGGCTGCTGGACTTTCTAGGGTTGGTTTTAATCCGATCGTTTACGCTCTGAGTGCATTTATTCCTATTAGAGTCCTGGAGCAGATCAAACTTGATGTCTGCCATGATAATGCGCCTGTAATTTTTATTGGCGACGGAGCTGGCTTTGTTTACAGTCATCTGGGAAGTAGCCATCAATCTACAGAAGATATAGCGGTCACAACAGCTATCCCAAACCTTATTGTAATGTCTCCAGGAGATAGATTTGAGTTATCTAGATGCATGGACCTAGCTATTACTGCAAATTCACCTGTGTACATAAGGCTTGGTAAGGGAGATAGGGGCGATGTGCATTCTCAAAATTTAGATTTTAACCTTGGAGATCTCATTTTTTTAAAGAAGCCTACTGACGTTGCCACCACTGCTACCCTTGTCGCTACAGGCTCAATGTTAGCAATGGCTGCTATGCTATGCCAGAGATTTCCTTCACTTGGGTTGGTCAGCGCACCATCTTTAAAGCCTATTAATAATAGTCAAATTAGAGATCTATGTTTAAACAATCATACAATTATAACTCTCGAGGAGCATTCCATTTTTGGAGGATTGGGATCTATTATTTCTGATGTAGCAGCTACCGTTGCTCATGCAACTGTAAAAAAACTAGGCATTCAGGATAGATTTTCAGAGTACTGTGGATCTTACGAATACTTATTGAATGAACATAAGATAGATTTTGATTCTCTGAAAGATGCGATCAAGCATCATATTCCAGGGCTAGATTAGTCTGTAGAATAGAGACTGCTAGTTGCAGGCAGCCATGAAAATAGCATTTTTTGTAGCCTCGAGCCAAATAGTAAAAGGGCTTATAAAGAAATTTACTAGGCCTCAGCCTAACTTATCACTAAACCTAACTTAGCTAACAAACAGTAATGCCCCATTAGCCTATTTTTTTAAACCTTTCTCTGCCAACATCGATATTTTTATTATCCTCTTGGGGGCATAGCGTCTTTATTACAGTCAAAATGCTTTAGATAAATCCATTTAATTAATTTGGAGTCTTGCCTAGAAAGCCTATTATAAAGCGATTTCTTAAATAAATACTATCCGTGGAATTTCAAATCAGTTACAATTATTCATCTTAAATATCTTAAATATCTTAATTCTAAATGACTGGTGCAGAGTATATTGCTGAGTTCCTTTCTAAAATTGGCTCAAAAAAAGTTTTTGTAGTTACTGGCGGTGCTTGTGCATTCATTATTGATGCTATTGCCAGAAATGATCAGCTAGAATATTTTCCATTCCAACATGAGCAAGCAGCCGCAATGGCAGCAGATTCATTGTGGAAAATTGATAAAACGGTTGGAGTTACCGTTGTCACAAGTGGTCCAGGAGCAACAAACCTGATTACTGGAATTGCTTGCTCTTACTTTGACTCTATCCCTACAATTCATATTACGGGGCAAGTCAATCAAAATGAAAAGTTAATTTATCAAGGTGCAATAGTTAGACAAGCTGGCTTTCAAGAAACTAATATTGTGGATATGGTGAAGCCTATAACAAAATATGCAATTCAGGTGACTAGTGTAAAGGAGCTTAAGGAAGAATTATCTAAAGCTTATAAAATTGCCTTAGAGGGAAGAATGGGCCCAGTGCTTATAGATGTCCCAATGGATGTCCAACAAGCAGAGGCAGGTGATAAGGTTGATGTGAGAGACCCAGAAATAGAGTCTATTACTGATCTGCAAAAAAATGAAATTCAGGGTACTTTGTCAAAATTTTTTAATGGTGGAGAGCGTCCCCTTGTCTTATTTGGTGCTGGAGTAGGCCTTGCAGACCAAGAGGATTGCGTAATTAGATTTATAGAATCTAATAATCTTCCATTTGTTTCTAGCTGGAATGGAATGAATTTTTTTACTCATAAACATAAAAACTATTATGGTAATATTGGAGTATATGGTAATCGAGGTGCTAATTTTATTTTACAGAGCTCAGATAGATTGCTTGTTCTTGGAAGTAGACTAGATAATCGCCAAAGAGGAAATGTGAAGAAATTTGCTGTAAATGCTAATGTTTTAGTCATGGATATTGATCAAGGCGAGCTTAATAAACATAAAAATAATGAAAACCATACGATGATCCAATTAGATTTCTCTAATTTGCATAGAATTTTAGACAATTTAAATCTTAATCTAGGTTTAAATGCTCACTGGTATGAATTTAATACGAAGGTAAAAGATAAATATTTTACTCATTGGCCCTCAAGCTCAGCTAAGAAATATGGGTCTTTAAGCCCTTATGACGTTGTTAAAAAAATTAATTCTTTAATTCAGGATGACGCTATTGTTACCGTTGATGATGGCGCAAATCTCTGTTGGGTTTTTCAAGCTTTTTCAAGGACCAATCAAACAATCTATACTGCAGGTGGTAACTCTCCAATGGGTTATTCATTTCCAGCAGCTATCGGAGCAGCACTTCATAGAAAGGATAAACAAGTTATTGCTTTTACCGGGGATGGAAGCATTCAGATGAATATACAGGATCTACAAACCATGAAGCATTTTAATTTGCCAATTAAATTATTTGTCTTAAATAATTTTGGTTATGGGATTATTAAGCAGTTTCAAGATACTTGGTTTGACGGCAGATATGAGGCGACTGGCAATGGTTATAGCCAGCCTGACTTTGGTAAGGTTGCTGCTGCTTATGAATTGGAGTACAGAAGAATTGAATCCTTAGATGATATCAAGGAATCAGATCTTGCTAATGCTGATGGAATATTTTTTGATGTGATTCTTCATCCCAATACTTTAATTGAACCGAAGATTGATTCAGGCAACCCTTTGCATAATATGTTTCCCTATTTAAATCTGCCAAAAGACGCATTTGAAAAAACATTCATTCCTGAGGAAGATAGCGATGAAAAGAGATAAGAAGTTTTCTTTTTTAAATAGTGAAGTCTCGACTATTTCGTGGGTAACCGCTTATGATTATCCGATTGCATATTGCGCTGAGATGGCTGGCATAGATATGATACTAGTTGGCGACTCTGGGGCCATGGTTCAACACGGGCACGAGTCAACTCTACCCATTACAATGCTATCAATGATCACAATGTGTCAAAGCGTCAGAAGAGGGGCTTCAAGCACTTTTATAGTCGGAGATATGCCTTTTGGGAGTTATGAAGCCTCAGATGAGCAAGCAGTAAAGCATGCAGTAGATTTTTTAAAAGCAGGTAATTGTGATGCCGTTAAGCTAGAAGGCGGAATTAGAATTTCAACCAGGATAAGAGCTATTGCTCAGGCAGGCATCACTGTTATTGGCCATATTGGACTAACTCCCCAAAGTTCTACTCAGTTAGGTGGATATAAAGTTCAGGGAAAAACTTTAAATAATTTTGAAGACCTCGTCAGGGATGCAATCGCTCTTGAGGAAGCTGGTGCCTCTGCAATATTGCTCGAAGCAATTCCAGAAGCATGTTCCCAGATGATTCAATCAAATGTAGAAATTCCAATCTTTGGAATAGGTGCCGGAGGAGGTCTTGATGGGCAGTTGTTAATATCAAATGATGCTCTTGGACTTTATCCAAACTTCAAACCAAAATTTGCAAAAAATTTCTTCAATGCAGCCATTAACCTCAACCTAAAAAAAACAACAGAATTCACTGCAATTGATCTTTTTACTGAGTCTCTTGTCTTATATAACGCCGAAGTTAAAAATAAAAATTTTCCTAGCGATGAGTTTTCATATCCCATCTCAGAGGACTCACTTGAGGAGCTAAAGAAATCAAGCTTTTGGAAATAATCTGATGTTGTCCGATATGGCAAATCGAGTTGCTGGCCAACCAATGTTTAAATTGCTGCAAGAGGCTCAGGCATTAGAAAGATCTGGAAAAGATATCATTCACTTCGAATTAGGTGATCCAGATTTTGATACGCCAGCAAATATTTCAAATGAGGCCATTAAAGCTATTAAAAATGGACATACTCACTATGCGCCTTCTCGAGGTATTTATGAGTTCCAGGAAGCTATTCAAAAAACAACCTATAATTCCAGAGGTTTCAAGCCCTGCTTGGATCAAGTTCTTGTAACGCCTGGAGGAAATCCAGTTATTTTTCTTGCAATCGCTTGCTCTGCAAATCCTGGAGATGAGGTGATTGTCCCTGACCCTGGCTTTCCTACTTATTTTTCTGCAATCAATGCATGTGGAGCAAAAAGTGTCTCAGTGAAACTCCATGAAAAAAATAATTTTGAACTTCAGGCGGATGATGTCATCAAGTCTGTTACAAAAAAAACAAAATTAATTATTATTAACTCTCCATCAAACCCAACAGGGGCGTGCATGCAGCCTGAGCAAATAGATCTGATTGCCGAGTACGCAATTAAAAATAATATTTACCTATTGAGTGATGAGATTTATGCTCGTCTAATCTTAGGGGGCGATAAGTTTTATAGCCCAGGTCACCTGGATAACTGTAAAAAAAATATTATTATTCTGAACGGCTTCAGTAAAGCATTTGCAATGACTGGATGGCGCCTGGGCGTTGCAATTGGACCTCAGAAAATTATTGACAAGATGAATTTAATGCTAAATACAATTGTTTCATGTGTTCCTCCATTTATTCAGTATGCTGGTATTGAAGCCTTGGAAGGTGACCAGCGTGCAATATTAGAAATGAGAGATAAGTATCAGGATAGAAGAGATATATTTATTAGGGGGTTGAATAGTACAAAAGGAATTTCATGCAATTTACCCAAAGGAGCAATGTATGCTTTTTTTAATATCACCGGAACTGGGCTTACAAGCGATCAATTTGCTCGTAAATCCCTTTATGAGGCAGGAGTTGCATTACTTCCTGGTAATTGCTTTGGAGTATATGGAGAGGGGTATGCTCGAGTTACTTTTGCAAATTCATCAGTTAATATTCAAGAGGGAATAAAGCGCCTTCAATCAACTTTTGGAATTAAATAGATAAATGTTTTTGTTGGACTAAATAATCAAATGAAAATTGCAATTCTTGGTGCATCAAGCCAAATATCTAAAGGGCTCATAAAGCTCTATTCAAAAAATAAGAAATATCATTTAAAACTCTTCGTTCGAGATAAATTGACTTTACAAGCTTGGATTAAATCAAATCGACTTATTGAAAATATAAGTGTGCATCATTTTGATGAATTTACTATGAATCTTCACCTAGATTTAATTATTAATTGTGTCGGCGTCGGGGATCCTAGTAAATTAGCTCAGCTGGGATCCACATTACTGGAAACAACCCGAATATACGATGATCTTGCTATCAACTACCTTGTTAAAAATTCTAATACTAAATACATATTTTTGAGCTCAGGTGCAGTGTATGGAGATATATTTTCTGTGCCAGCAGGCGAAGTCTCTAAAGCAGTAATTGATCTAGATTTTAGAGCGCCATCAGACTTTTATAGTCTTTCCAAGCTTTATGCTGAGGCTAGACATCGAGCACTTTCACATTTGAGCATAATAGATTTAAGAGTATTTAATTATATAAGTAATGATTTAGATATTGATGGTAATTTTTTTATATCTCAGCTAGTTAAATCTTTGGTAAACAAGACGACGTTTGCTACCAATCCATCTAATATGATTCGAGATTATATTGGCCCGGATGATTTATTTTTACTCATCGAGTCAATTATTGAATCTGAAAACCTTAATGATTCATTCGATTGTTATACAAGACAGCCAATTGATAAATTTTCAATTTTAGATTTCTTTAATTCAGAATTTCATCTCAATTTTTTAGTGGAGGGGCAAGATAATATTAAAAGCTCTAAAGAGAACTACTATTCTGTAAATTATAAAGCAAAGAAACTAGGCTTTAATCCTATTTACTCATCTTTAGAAAACATACAAAAATCTGTCATTGATATAATTAAATCTAGTTGATTAAAGAAATCTTTTTATGAGTCTCAATCTCAAGCAAGTGCCTGAAACTCCTGGAATTTATAAATTCTTTTCAGACAATAAAATTATTTATATTGGCAAAGCAATTAATCTAAAAAAACGAGTCTCTTCTTATTTTGGATCATCAATCAAGGATCGTAAGACATCTCAGATTAAGTTATTAACCGATAGAATCGAAACATTTTCCACTCAAACTGAAGCAGAGGCTTTGCTGTTAGAACAATCGCTGATCAAAGAAAATCTACCTCGTTTCAATATCTTGCTGCGAGATGACAAGACTTACCCTTATATTCATTATTCAATGGATGACAAATTTCCCAGCATAAGCATGAAGAGATCAAAGCATGCTGTTTCAAAAGATTATTTTGGTCCTTTTATTAGTGCTTATGCTGTTAAATCTACAATTAAAGACTTGCAAAAGATATATCAAATTAGAAACTGTAGTAATAGCACTTTTAGAAATAGATCTAGACCTTGCATCGAGCATCAAATGCAAAGATGTTCTGCTCCCTGCGTGGAGCAAGTTAGTGAAATAGATTACAGTACTGATATCTCCTCTTCCCAGAATTACCTTGCTTCAACAGGTAAAAAATCTAGAAAACTTATGTTATCGCAAATGAAAAAACATGCTGATGAGTGTAATTTTGAAAAAGCTCAAGAGCTCAAGCAAAGAATTACAAGTTTAGATATTTTGCAGCAAGAGCAATCCTTCTCCACTAATCTAAGCAGTATTGATTTTTTTGCTTGCGTTGAAAAGCATGGCAAAACAGGTGCTTGTATCTTATCGGCACGAGACGGAAAAATACGTGGTACCAAAACATACTTTTTCAAAGAAAATTTATTGGATGATCTAGATAATTTGCTCCAGAGCCTTGTATTTTCTTATTATCAAAATACTTTCTCACTACCAGAAAAAATTATTTTTACAGTTCAGCCAAAGAATTTAAACTTAATTCAAGAAGCTATTAAGCTTAAATTTCAGCAATCACTTGGTATTTCATGTTCTACTCCTTCAGGTGCCAAGCAGCTAGTAAAACTTGCGATATTTAATGCTAATCAAGTCATAGAAAATAAAATTGGTAAATCTGATAAATACGATCACGCAATAAAAAATCTTTCTCACTATCTTGGGTTACATAAGACTAAACTTTTAATTGAGGGCTATGACGTTAGTCATCATGCTGGTAAATATTCCGTAGCCTCCCTAGTAAAATTTTCTAATCAAGGCCCTGAAAAAAAATTATATAAACTTTATAACATTCCCCCGCTTTATGCAGGCAATGATATTGGATCCCTTGAGAATGTTTTGGAAAGAAGGGTAAATAGGGCAGCTGAAAATTCATTGCCAGATATTATCTTGATAGATGGAGGGAAAGCACAATTGAATGCAGCATTAAAGGTTTTTAAAGAAAATCATCTGCATCAGCCTCTTATTTTAAGTATTGTTAAAGGTGCTAATAGGGTAAGGGCAACAGAAACTATATTATCTGAGCAAGGAATACTGGAAATTCCTATTGATAGCCCAGGATTTAACCTGTTACAACAAATTAGGGATGAATCTCATAGATTTGCAATTACGAGCAATAGAAAGAAGAAGAATAAAGCAGTCAAATACTCTATCCTGGATTCTGTTAGCGGCCTTGGACCCTCCAAAAAAAGTAAACTCCTAAATCATTTTAAATCTCTACGGCAAATTAAAAACTCATCTCTTCAGGAGCTATGTATGGTGGAAGGGATTAGTATTAAACTAGCAGTAAAGATTCAAAAAACATTACTATAACTATGAGCAACTTCATTCATTCTTTAACTTTCTTTAGATTATTCTCAGGCCCAATTATTTTTTGGCTAGTACTGATTGCAGAGCAGTATGGGCTGGCCCTAACTTTATTTGCTATTGCAAGCTTATCTGACTACCTAGATGGCTTTTTGGCTAGAAAATATTATTCAGAGACAGCATTTGGTGAAGTCCTTGATCCTATTGCAGATAAGATTTTAGTACTTTTTCTAATCATCACATTAACTCTCTTTTTTCAAAGCTATTTTATAGGTTTTGTTGGCGCGATTATATTATCGAGAGAGCTTTGGGTCAGCGCATTAAGGGATATGAATGCTAGGAATAATAAATCAGATGCTACAAAAGTCACCTACCTTGCAAAGCTAAAGACGACTTTACAATTTATTACATTCGGCAGCTTTTTCATTGGGATATATTTTAATAACGCTTTAATCATTTTTATAAGTAATTTTCTCTTGTTTTCATCCATGCTTATCGTTGTTCATACAGGAATTAGTTATACACAAGCAAGCTTTAGAGATTGATCTTTAAGGTATAATCTAAAGGATGGAGTTAGAATCTTTTTTCTAAATGATATTGAAATGAATTTATTTATTTATGGAGCTGGTGGTCACGCAAAGGTTGTAGCAACTGCAGCTTTTGAAACAGATAGCTATGAAAAAATATATTTCTTAGATTCAGCAAAAAAAGATTTTAAGTTTCTTAAAAAAAGTGCAATTTTTTCCCTGAATCCTGATGATGACTTGTTAACCTCATCAGTTGATGCTCAATCAATTATAGCCATTGGAGATAATCATATTAGAATGAAAATTGCATTGGAGTCTATTAACGATAATTTTATTTCGATTCAGAGTCCGAATTCATATCTATCTCAATTCTCAAAAATTTCAGAAGGAGTATTTATTTCAGCTGGAGCCATGATTAACGCAGATTCATTTATTGGGCCTCATGCGATTATCAATACGGGTTCAATTATTGAGCATGATTGTAAAATTGGTAGTTTTTCGCATGTTGGTCCAAATGCTGCATTAGGAGGTAATGTTGAGTTGGGTTCAAATGTTTTTATTGGAGGAGGAGCATTTGTTAATCCCAATCTTTCAATTTGCAATGATGTAACTGTTGGAAGTGGATCCGTAGTGATTAATAATATTAGCGAACCAGGAATATATGCTGGAGTACCAGCTAATAAAATAAAATAATAAGTGAGGGATATGAAAAATTCAGAACAACTAGTTTTAGTAACAGGAGCTGATGGTTTTATTGGATCACATCTTGTAGAAATGCTTCACTCTGAGGGCTTCAAAGTAAGAGCATTAGCTCAATATAATTCTTTTAATAATTGGGGATGGTTGGAGGATGTTGGGTGTAAGGAAGAAATAGAAATTTTAACGGGAGATATTAGAGATCCATTCTTTTGTAATGAAATATGTGAGGGAGTGA
>Ga0209816_1001993_pt1 | contig 14773 bp, 9 predicted proteins | sample CoawatmetaG01DNA_FD_187509 | JGI IMG/M metagenome (GOLD analysis project Ga0209816, IMG submission 187509) | Marine microbial communities from the West Antarctic Peninsula - Coastal water metaG017-DNA (SPAdes) (version 2) | ecosystem: Environmental > Aquatic > Marine > Coastal ... | reverse complement strand
CGCGGTAACCGTGCAGTCGATGGTCTTCGGCAACCTCGACGACCAGTCGGCCACTGGCGTTTGCTTCACCCGCAACCCCAGCACCGGCGAGAAGACCCTGTACGGCGAATACCTGGTGCGTGCTCAAGGCGAGGACGTCGTCGCTGGCATTCGCACCCCCAAGAAAATTGCCGAGATGGCTGTCGAGCTGCCGTCGGTTCACGCCGAGCTGGTGGCCACTGTCGCCCGCCTGGAGGACCACTACGGCGACATGCAGGACATCGAGTTCACCGTCGAAAGCGGCAAGCTCTACATCTTGCAGACCCGCACCGGCAAGCGCACGGCCGAAGCCGCTGTTCGCGTGGCTGTCGAGCTGGCAGAAGAAGGCATCTTGAGCCGCAGTGCCGCTCTCATGCGTGTCGATCCGATCCAGCTCAACCAGCTGCTCCTGCCGAGCTTCCACGGCGACGAGAAAGATGCAGCCAAGAAGGCCGGTCGCTTGCTCGCCACTGGTCTCAACGCTTCGCCTGGCGCAGCCATCGGCGAAATCGTCTTCGACCCCAACGAGGCCGAAAAGCGCGGCAGTGCCGGTGAGAAGGTCATTCTCGTGCGAGTCGAGACCTGCCCCGATGACATTCACGGCATCGTTCCGGCCCAGGGCATCATCACCAGCCGCGGTGGCATGACCAGTCACGCAGCCGTGGTGGCACGTGGCATGGGCAAGCCCTGTGTCGCCGGCTGTGAATCGTTCCGCATCGATCTCGACAAGGAGTTGGTGCAGGTGGCAGGACAAACCCTGAAGAAGGGCGATGTCATTTCCATCGACGGCTCCACCGGTGAAATCTATGTCGGCGCCATCGCCACTCGCCAGGTTGGCCTATCTGAGCAGTTTCAAAAACTGCTTGCATGGGCCGATCTGGAGCGCAAACTCGATGTGCGCGCCAACGCCGATACCCCGCAAGATGCTCGTGTTGCCCGCCAGTTCGGCGCTCAGGGCATCGGCCTCTGCCGCACCGAGCACATGTTCATGAGCCAAGATCGTCTGCCGGTGGTGCAAGAGATGATTCTGGCAACCAGTCTGGCCGATCGGCAAACGGCTCTCAACAAGCTCTTGCCCATGCAGCGCGAAGACTTCGCTGGCCTCTTCACCGCCATGAACGGCCTGCCGGTCACCATCCGCCTCCTCGACCCGCCGCTCCATGAGTTCCTGCCCAAGCTGGAGGAGCTGGTGGCCGAAGTGGCAACGCTCAAGGCCAATGCCAAGAACCGTGCTCACCAAGCACGCTTCAAGGTGACCAAGGCCCGTGAAGCCAAGGCTCTGGCAGCCCAAGAAAGCCTCCTGGCCAAGGTGCATGAGCTGCACGAGACCAACCCCATGATGGGCCTGCGGGGCTGCCGCCTGGGCCTGGTTTACCCTGAAATCAATGTCATGCAGGTGCGGGCCATTTTCGAAGCAGCGATTGCGGTGAAGGCGCAAGGGGTGGTGGTCGAGCCGGAAATCATGATTCCGCTGATTGGTCATGTGGAAGAGCTCAAGGCTGCTCGTGAAGTGCTGGAACGGGTTGCCCGCGAAGTCATGGCTGAAGCCGGCGAGACCGTCAACTACAAGTTCGGCACCATGATCGAGATTCCCCGTGCTGCCCTCACGGCCGAGGAAATCGCGCAGTACGCTGAGTTCTTCAGCTTTGGCACCAATGACCTCACCCAGATGACGTTCGGCTACAGCCGTGACGACGCTGAAGGCAAGTTCCTGCAGCACTATCTCGGTGGCGTCGAAGTCAACGGCGAAAAGCGCAAGATTCTCGAAGACAATCCCTTTGCCATCCTCGACCGGAAGGGCGTGGGCAAGCTGATGCGCATGGCCGTCGAAGATGGTCGCAGCCAACGGCCCGACATCAAGCTGGGCATCTGCGGCGAACACGGTGGTGACCCGAGCTCCATTGCTTTCGCTCACAAGCTCGGCCTCACCTATGTCAGCTGCTCGCCCTATCGCGTTCCCGTGGCGCGACTGGCTGCAGCCCAGGCGACCATCGTCGAGCTGGCCGAGAAAGCCGGAGCAAGTACCGCTCAGCGTGACAAGTAAGACGCAAGAGCCAGGTCAACAATAAAAAGGTCAGCAGCAACACACGAGCAAGGCCTTGTAGTGCAAAAAGCTAGTATCTAGCGAAAGTTCGATGGCCTGAAATCTTTGTGAATTGACACATGATTTCAGGCCATCTTTTTTTTCCAAAACCCTACCAGTGAATTTTCATTATTTGCCGACACAGAAGCAGCAAACCTAGTTGACACAAAACATTAACCACATGGAAATTGGTCTGATCCCATTTTGGTAGACAGTGGCCTGGGGAAAATTTGCTCTAGGCCACTTTCTTACCTTTAAGGGCAAATTCTGCGGGTGTTAGATACGCCAACGCAGAATGAAGCCGGTTTCTATTGTAAAACATCTCAATGTATTCGAAGAGGTTCCTCTTTGCCTCATCTCTAGTCTCGAATGTCGGAATTCGGTACACCATTTCTGACTTCAGCATGCCGAAGAAGCTTTCAGAAACTGCGTTGTCCCAGCAATTGCCTTTTCGACTCATGCTCTGAATGCAATTTGTTTTCTTCAGTTCTTCTCTAAACGCCTTACTTGCGTATTGGCTCCCTCTGTCAGAATGCACGAGTAGCGGTGCCCCTCCTGTGGTTGTTTTAGCTTCTTCGTACGCCTGCAAAACCAGCTCAACTGTCATATCCGCACGAGCGCTCCAGCCCACTACCTGCCTTGAGTAGAGGTCGATGAAGACTGCAAGGTAGAGCCACCCTTGTTTTGTATCTATGTAGGTGATGTCAGATACCCAAGCAACATTTGGCCGCTTTGCGTTAAAGTCTCGACACAACACATTCTGACTGATCGGTAGATTGTGTTTTGAGTCGGTTGTGGACTTGAACTTTCTCTTTCTCGCTGGAGTGATGCCGTTTTGCTTCATCAAGGCCGCAACGGTCTTGTGATTGCAAACAGTTCCTTGCGCCAAGAGTGCACGGTGGATTCTCCGCCAGCCGTACGTCTTGCCTGTGTCGTTGAATATTCTCTTGATCTGTTTTAAGAGCAGTTTATGCTTCAATGCTCGCTCGCTGACTGGCCGCTTGAGCCACTTGTAGTAGCCTCCGGTGGAAACTTCCAGCAGGTTGCACATTCGCGAAATCTTGAAGCGATGCTTGTTCGATTCGATGAATGCGTACTTTACGGCTGCTCCTTCGCAAAGTACGCCGCGGCCTTTTTTAGGAACTCATTATCCTCTTTGAGCCGTTTGACCTCATTTCGAAGCCGAACAACTTCATCCGTCTCAGCCGTTCTCTCGGCCTGCTCAGCGAACTCCTTTATCCAGAGACGCATTCGCCAGTCTTCAATATTTAACTGCCTTGCAATGGCGGCAGCGCTCTTGCCTGTGAGCTTGACCTGCTCTACTGCATTCTTTCTGAATGTCCATGAATACTCAGGCTTAGTCTTTTTCTTTCCTGTCATTTTCGTTCTCCTTTTGACATTTTGTCACCAGGAGCATTTTTTTCCAACCAACTGTCTACTGAACGGGGATCATCCCAAATTTTTCAAAAAGAGTCTTATACTACTCCACTTAGTAGCATTTTTTGACCCACAAGTTTGTTGCTACCAATAGCCCAGAACAATTCACTGTGAAACAATAAAGCTGGTGCCAAGCCTGAAATCAGCAACTCCAGCTAGCGGATAAAAGCACGTATGCAAAATAACCAATTGTCAGAACAGTTAATTCCCGTAGCCGAACTCTTACCTGACATATTTTGGATAGTAGAATCAGATAGCCAAGTTAGCTTCAGCAACAAGCGCTGGCTAGAATTTGCCGGCCTGAAGGATGAACAAAATAGCGAGAAGCAAAACTTTCCACCACAGGCGGTTATTCACAAAGAAGACTTCGAGCACTTAGAAAGTTTGTGGAAGACAGCCATCCAAACCAAACAACCCTTTAGTACTGAAGTGAGATTACTGAAAGCAGACGGAAATTACATTTGGCACCTGCTGCGAGCAAATCCTGACTTAAAGTCAGACAGCTGGTTGGTTGTCTGTACAGACGTGCACTCCTTCAAGACCATTCAATCTATGTTCCAACTCGTCTTAGACAACATCCCCATTTCAATTTTCTGGAAGAACCGCGAGTCAAAATACCTCGGCTGCAACCAACTTTTCGCCAATGACATGGGCAAGAAGACAACCGAAGAACTACTCGGCAAGAGCGATTACGATACTTCGTCTAGCAAAGAACAGTGCGAATTCTTCATTGCCTGTGACCGCAAAGTAATGGAATCTAATGTTCCGGAGTATCACATTATCGAGCCACAGCGCCGCGCCAATGGCAAACAGGCCTGGTTAGACACTAGCAAAATTCCTCTACACGATGCTGGTGGAAAAGTGGTCGGATTACTCGGAATGTACGAAGACATTACTGAGCGAGTGACAGTTGATCAACAAAGAGACGACTTCGTCGCCACACTCACTCACGATATAAAAAATCCACTAGTTGGTACTAATCGCGTTCTAGGGCTATTTTTAGCGGGCACGCTCGGAGTTCTTGACAGTAATCAACAAGAAATCATTGCTCAAATTAAGGACAGCAATAAGGCTCTGATCGAGATGGTCGAAAATCTGCTCAAAATCTACAAAACTGAGTCACAACCGTGGTCCAGTGAAAACCAAAAAGTCGATCTATGCGAGATGCTCGAGCGAGTGATTAAGCGCAACGAAATTAATGCTCAACAAAAAGAATGTCAATTCAATTTTGTCAAACTGAAAGAAAAGGCCTTGATTGACGGCAAGAATCACTCTATTGAAAGAGTCGTACAAAACCTCCTCGACAACGCCTTCAAATTTGTAGAACAGAAAGGCACTGTAGAAGTAAAGCTCGCACGAAATAACAACCACTACGAAATTAGTGTTAGAGACAATGGTCCAGGCATAGAAACTGAAGACCAGAAGCATCTATTTGACCGTTTCTGGCAGGGAAAACCGGGCAAGAAGTATACCCATGGCACTGGCCTTGGTCTCTATCTCTGTAAACAAATAGTAGAGGCCCACAGGGGTACGATAACCTGTAAGAGCACGCCGAAAAAAGGCACTACCTTCACAGTCACACTGCCTTCAAGGCAACCCACCGGAACTGATACTTTCGACAAATAAGAAAAACGCTGTCAGGTTCAAAATATTCAATGGAGAAGCGAATTGAACAGCTCTTTAGCATTCTCATTTTGGGCCTTTGAGACGAAAAAGCTTTCGCTAAACGGTACTTTTTTGTAACCCTGCGGAATGTCGAAAACGGCAAGTGAAACTGGTCTACCGTGCACCTCTCCTGTTTGGAGACTGCCCTCCTTCTTGCCATTCGCCCGAATGCGCTTTACCAGCAAAGGCATACCAGGAACTGAGGGCATTCCCAAAAGCCGAGCAAAAACAGAACCACTCCTTTTGCCTGATGGCAGGTCAAGGCAAACTACGATGGCACTATTGGGATCATCAGTATTGTCTTTATAGTTCTTTGTTCCAACAGAAGATTGCATATAAAGACCAACAACCTCAGTTGCTGGAAAGACGCATTTTAGAGCCGGAACACCTTTGAACCACTCTTCTTTAACTGATAGTGGCTTTGTCAATTCAGCGACCCAGTGCATCTTGTTCATATGATACTTATGACACCAATCGCTATTGCTGACATTCATAACAGTGCGATCTTTACTGTTCCAGGCCACCACATTCCAGTCAGGGGCACGGCTTACAAGAGTACACTTAGCATTGTTCAAATCAACACGCAGCCCAGTCTTGGTCACCTGCACGGTATATTTCTCGGGACGATTAGAAGTTAGACTAATGACATAGCCTTGCTCTGTTTGACTATTTTTTCCGCAGGCTAGCTCGGGTGAGCCCAAGGCTAAGGCCGCTGCAAAGCCGGCAGATGCGAAAAGAGCAAGAAAATCGCGTCGATTCAAGCAGATGAGCCCCGTGAGACCAAAATCACTATTTTCAAATAGGTTTTACCCAGCCACTCTGCAATCAAGACTGCAAACTCAACGGCTTTAATAAATATCGAGAAGTAAGACCGTAGAGTACCACCCCTAAAGTAACGATCACTCCTACTTCGTACCATGGATGCCCTTCAACACAAACAAAAATCGAATTTGTAGTGAGCACAGAGCGCACATCGTTGACGATTAAAGCATCGAAAAGATTATTGGCGATATGTATACCAATAGCCACTTCTAAGCCACTAGTGCGCAATGTGACAAGGGCTAAAATAAAACCAATGGCAAAATAACAAATAGCCATGGGGAGCAGTCCGTATGAAACCTCCGGATTAAGCAAGTGTGGCAGCATAAAGATCAAGCCATTCAAAATCGACGCCAGCCAAATGTTATGCACCCACTTACCCATTGCTTGCAGAAGATAGGCTCTAAAAAAGAGTTCTTCAGCTAGACATTGCAATGGAGTAAATAGCAATACCACAGGCAGATAGAGAAGGAAAGCAGCTCCCGGCGCTTCATACCGGTATGAATTGGGAAAGACAATCGAACCAACAATACCAGCCAGACCAGCCAAAGCAAACCAAGCAATGGCACCAAATGCAATGCGGCGCCAATTAATATGACTGCTAGTAGTAATAAGCGAAAGCACTGACCGGCCGTGGAGGAAGCGCACAACCAACAAAGTAGAAATACACAGGTAAATACTTGGAATATTGACAGCAATATAGTTGGCCATGGGATGAACGCCCGGTATCTGACCACTAGCCGAGTCAATTTTCGGCAATACGCCATGGGTTGAAACTAGCACAATGAGAAGATACCAAAAGAAACTAGCAAGAACGAAAATCGCAAAGATGACAACAGTGCCAACTAAATAGCGCCACCACGCACTTTGCCCGAGGCCACCCAGGGCTAGGTAAAGCTGGCAGCCCTGCGCGCCTTCGCCACTGCCGTCAACAAATTCAACCCTATCCTGTGACTTACTCAACTTAGCGCCGCACTTCCTAGTAATAGCTGAAGCAAGCGTATCTCATCTAGCGCCAATCGCCAAGCAAAATCAAGAGAGAGGCGTCAAAACTCGCGCTCACCTGGGACCAGCTTCCAGAAGTACTTATCAAAGACTGGCTCAAACTCATAACCCGGAATCGCTCGTTTGAACTGGGCTTTATCGCCGTTAGACCAACTACGGTCTAGTTTCAAGTGTTTCAGACTAGGCATACGCTTGAAATAGGCAAGAGAATTTGGAGTCAATCGACTGCGAGTTATGCGCAGAGTGCTCAAATTCTTCATGTGAGTTAAAGGCTCAAGATCCTGGTCGCGCAGATAAAGAGACATCAACCACAGCTCCTTTATATTGTCGCATTGCCTTATCTTTTCAAGTAAAGGCCCTACATCACGGATTCCCTTAACTTTAAGAGTTCCCACTTTTCTTACCAGACTCATCTGTGCGATAGCACGACCGCTCACTTTGGCTCCGGCCAAGCCCAACGATTGCAAATGACTAAATGAATCTATCTCCCCTAGCATGTCGTCGCTAACAGGTGAATTCTCAAGCTTTTCTTCGTAGGTCGGCAAAGACTTTGTTAAGCCATTGAAGAATGACAGCTCTCTGAGCCGCTTCCACTTTCGCAAGCGCATCATCGCGGCTCTTGGATCTTTAATCCTGATATCGAGACCAGTCACATCATCGGCTCTGAAGCCGTCCAACATGCCCGGGAAATCGCTACTGAGCTCACCTAAATAGACATGAACAGACTGAGCTGGCTTCTTCGTTTTTTCATTGATTGCAGGAATATCTCCTTGAGCGTAGCGAATGGCCCCGTTGTCAAATTGAATGGCCGCCAAATAAACCTCAGCAGGGAAGCGGAAACCGCCGTGCGCTTTATAGAAAACAGGTGCCGTACCCGGGGGCCAATTCGACCGAATGTACTCTTCGGCTTTTGTCTTCGCAGCCTTTTCATACTCCAACTCTTTAACCCAGTCAAATTTCTTGAACATATCCTTTTCAGCCTGACTAGCTCCTACCGACTCCAAAAGCTTTACTGGTGAAAGTTTCTCGCGAAAAAGATCCGCAGCTATATCATTGTCAGGGCTACCACTCATAAACGTTTCCAATTCTGGCCCAGCAGTAGAAGCACTGCCAGTAGAAGGAGCAGTAGTAACAGTGGTAGCACTAGTGGCACCAATGTCAGTAGCTGCAAGCGGCGAAGAAGAAGAAGAAGAAGAAGAAGAAGAAGCTGTGGGTTTCTTCACTTCCAGAACTTGTGCAAGATCGGAACCAGCGGTCTTGGCTGGCTCCCGCCAAACAAAATAGACAAAAACTCCAACAACACCGGCTGCAACTAACAATGATACGATCAGGAGCCATCTAGGTTGACCAAGAACTGCGCGACTAGCCTCAAGCGAATCATCATCAGTTTCGTCATCCCCCTCCTCATCAAAGTAAGACTTTGCCTCGGGTGCAATCGTGCTGCGCAACCCTCTGCTTGTAACATCCTTTCCTTGCTTGACCCGCTCGAGATCGTGCTTCAACTGTTCCATCGACTGATAGCGATCGGCAGCATTTTTCTGCAGCGTTTTAGCCACCACAGCTTCCAAGCTATCAGGAAATTCCTCAGCACTTGCCCCTTCTGCTCGGCGACTTTCCAGACTAGGAATATCATCACCTTGATGCATCATAAAAGTCTGAAAGGCATTGTTACCCTTAAAAGGCGGTTCACCAGTGAGGGCCTCAAATAGAGTGCAGCCAAAAGAATAAATATCAGCGCGGTGATCCACACGCTCGCCACGACACTGCTCGGGGCTCATGTAATATGGCGTACCGAAAACCAGGCCTGTTGCCGTCTGGCTCTGGCTTCCATGGCCACTACGATTAACCCGGGCGATACCAAAATCGACAACTTTGATCTGAGTAATATGGTCATTTTGATCGCGCAATAACATCAAGTTAGACGGTTTAATATCACGGTGCACAATACCTTGAGCATGGGCGGAATGCAGAGCATCAGCCACTTGGATAAAATAATCGAGAGCCTGCTTCAAGGTCAGTGGTCCGGTTTTTTTCAGCAAATCATCGAGATTTTCACCGGAGAGCAAGTCCATAACATAGTAAGGCGTGTCACACTCAATATCGCTCCCCTGGGCTCGGCTATGATGCACACCCATATTATGAATGCCAACGATGCCCCGATGATTTAGTCTAGCTAAAGCTTTTGCCTCAATTTGGAAGCGACTCCAGGCCTCACTGCTAAGGTCACTAGCCAGCAAAAATTTAAGAGCATAGTCTTTCTGTAAGACCAAGTGGGTGCAAGAGAAAACCACCCCCATAGCCCCCTGGCCAATAACTTTGTTTAATCGATAGCTCTGGTCAATCACCATTCCGGGACGAAAGGCAGTCTGTTTTTCGCTTCTGGCCGCGCCAGAGGAAACCGTACTATCAGCCTCTGGAAACCTGTCAAATGGACCATCAGTTGGAGCAGCCACTAAGACACCTTGCTCTGCACTAGAATTTCATTCTAGCAGTCAGCTGTGGCATTTCCGTGGCACTGAGGGGAATCTCCTCGCCCCCCGCCTACTGCTCCGAAGGCGCTTTTCCAGGAGCAAGCTTCCAGAAATGGAAATCAAAGACTGGTTCAAATTCATAACCAGGAAAAGCTTGCTTAAACCGCTCAGTATCTTCTTTCGACCAGGTGCGATCGAGCTTGAGCTTCTTCAGAGCAGGCATGCGTTTAAAGTACTCAAAGGAGCCAGGAGTCAGTTGACTGCGAGTAATGCGCAAACTCTTCAGATTTTTCATGCGCGTTAAGGGCTCTAAATCACTGTCGTTTAGGTAGAGCGACATCAGCCACAGTTCTTCGATGTTATCGAATCGAGGCAGCGCTTCTAGCAGTGGCTGGACATTCTTAATTCGCTTGATTTTAAGTGTTTTAAGTGTCTTTAAAAGCGGCATCCTTGCCACAGCTGGACCACTGATATCATCACCAGCAAGCCCCAGAGAGCGCAGGTTTCTGAAAGAATTGAGCGATGGCAGCATGGCATCAGTGAGCGGTGAGTCTTCAATTTTGTGCTCGAAACCGGGTAGACACTTAGTGATGCTATTGAAGAAAGAAAGGTCTCTCAGTCTTCGCCACTTGCGTAGGCTAGCAATCGCCACCTTCGGATCATTGAGCTTTAAGTCAATACCGGTGAGATCATCAGGACCAAAACGCTCTAATAGTTGCGGATAATCTTGAGATAATACGCTCGAATAGTAATGCACCTCGTGCTCATGCTCAAGAGCTGATGGATAGCTCAACGGTATGAAACCAGTAGCATAATTTATAGGACCATTATCGAATTGAATAGCACCTAAGTAAAACTCAGTTGGAAACTGAAAAGCGCCAGCGACCTTATATATAGTCGGTGCAGTGTTAGGCAGAGAAGTTTTCTCCATATAAGCCTCAACTTGATTGCGATAAGTTGACTCATACTCCCCCTCTACCCCCCAGTTGAACTTGCGGAAAAAGGCAATCTCTGACGGACTAGCGCCGATCTTTTTCATCAAGGCCGGCGGAGTAAGCCTAGATTGCTCAAACTCGGCGAAAGGATCCGCTTGCTCCTTGTTCACTTTTATTTGAGGGGTTGGCTCCTTCCAGAGAGTGTTAGCCAGAACGCCCACCACCACTAGCGCAATCACAAGCGCACCACCAAGCAGCAAGCGCGGATGGGCAAAAATGCCAGTCTCACCAGAAAGATCGTCCTCAAAATCTTCGTCGTCAGCCAGGTCGCCAGCGTCGCTGCTAAGGCGCCCAGCCCCGTCTCTCGACTCCAGCACACTGGTATCAAACAGCGCTATATCAGGAACCGTAGTTCGCCTTATGCCTCGACTGGTTACACCTTTGCCTTGCATAACCCGCTCTAGATCATGCTTTAACTGAGCCATTGACTGATACCGTTCAGAAACATTTTTATGCAATGTTTTCTCAACGACAGCTTCTAGTCCTTGAGGAAATTCTTCAGCCGGAAATTCTTCAGCCGGAAATTCTTCGCTAGAAAGCACTCGGCTGCGCTTGCTCGCTAAAGTTGGAGCGGGATCATTTTGATGCATCATAAAAGTATGGAAGGCATTACCACCCTTAAACGGCGGCTGACCGGTTAGAGCTTCAAACAATGTGCAACCAAACGAATAAATATCTGAACGCTCATCCACCCGCTCTCCACGGCACTGTTCCGGGCTCATATAAAATGGTGTACCAATTATTACACCGGTGGCTGTCTGACTTTGAGTGCTATGGCCACTTTGATTCACTCTAGCAATGCCAAAATCAACGATCTTGATTTGAGCAACCTGCTCAGACTGGTCACGCACAAGCATCAAATTGGAAGGCTTAATGTCGCGATGGATCACACCTTGAGCATGAGCAGACTGCAAAGCATCTGCCACGCCAATGAAATATTCTAAGGCTTGATTGACCGCTAGCGGACCAGATTTCTTGATCAAATCATCAAGGTTCTCACCCGATAGTAAATCCATAACGTAATAGGGAGTATTGTCGTCAAGACCATGGTGCACACCCATGTTATGAATGCCGACGATGCCAGGATGATTGAGCTTGGCCAAGGCCTTTGCTTCAACTTGAAAACGATTCCAAGCCTCTTTGCTCAATTCATTTGCCATCAAAAGCTTGAGAGCATAGTTTTTTTGCAAGACCAAATGGGTGCAAGAAAAGACTACGCCCATGGCACCCTGACCAATCTCTTCAATCAACTGATAAGTTTGATCGACTATCAGACCAGGGCGAAAAACAGTTACAGTTTTTCCTTTAGAGCCGATCGAAAATATCGTCTTATCGGCGTCACTGGCGGTGTCAAATTGTTCACTTGGGGGGAACACAAAATACCTGTTTAAATCAGCGCCTTAATTCTATCAGGCCGCTGTGGCAAATTTTGGGCGTTTACCCGAGAGTCGACAGAAAGTCAGACAAAGCAACTTCCAGCACCACCAACGGTGCGACATATCAAGAAGTTTGCCGCTACGGATCGAAGATTCAAGAACTGCCGTTAAGGCAATCAAACCTAGAGAATAACAAAGAGACCACTTACAGGCTGACGCGGGCGCTAGAGCTAAAAGGCACCAGAACAGAATCATAGAAATAGACCAGTCGTCTATCGCTTGCAAAAAAAAAGACATTTATTAGACTCTCAGAGATAAAGCGGTACTTCTGTCTAACTTGGCCAGCGGAGTGGCACCTAGTAAATAACTGGTTTACTCTTGTCTTTAGCGGGAACTCTTTTCCTGAATCCAACCAGCAATAAACACCAAAGCTTGCGGAGGCCGCAGTTTGCAATTGTCCAGACAGTCTTATAGAAAATCACTCATTGCCCCACTGTCTCTGACCATACTTCTTGGCTATGCTTCCTTGACTCAAGCACCTGCGGCCCATGCCGAGACCTATATGATGGCTGGCAAGGCCATTAGCAAAGACGAATACACCGCTGCCAACTTAGTCAAAGAATGTCTTACCAACCTCGACGCTGGCAAGCTCGACATCGCCCTAAGCAAAGCCGAACAGGCCAAAGCCGCAGCGCCAAATTTCTACTATGTCCTGGGCGCCTTAGGCATTTGCTACGCCCGCCTGGGCCGCTCCGATGAAGCAATTACTAACCTGCGCCAGGCACTAGCCCTACAACCAAATCAGCCCGATATGCTCTGGAGCCTCGGCGCCACACTGCAATCTGCTGGCAAGACCCAGGAAGCCCTGGTGGTGTTGAAACAGTTTCTGGTCAAATACCCCCAAAATCCACGAGCACCGCAAGGCAAGGCCCTAGTCAGTTTGCTCGAAAATCAAATGCGCATGAACAACAAAATTACCGTTCACAGCGACGAGGATTATTTTGCCGAGGCCATCGGACTTAAAACCATGCGTTGGGCCGACAAAGATATTCCCATCAAAATTTTTATTGCCAGCGGCGACGGTGTTCCTGGCTATCAACAAGCTTTTGGCAAAGTGTTGCAAGAGGCGCTGGCAGCCTGGGAAGAAGCTAGCGAAGGCAAAATCAAGTTTGAACAGGTAACTTCGCCCAACCTGGCTTCAATCACATTTAAGTGGTCAAACAACCCTAACGATGTCTCTAACCCCGCTGAAGGTGGTGAGGCGAAGTTGATTCCCTATGGCAATGCCTTGCGCTCGGTGCGCCTTGTGGTGCTGACAACGAAACGTTTGCCCGGCATGGTTTTCAATGATCAGGTAATCAAATTTATTTGTATCCACGAACTTGGTCACGCCCTGGGCATAGCCGGACACAGCCAATCGCCTAGCGATATCATGTTTAGCAGTTTGCCACTCAATTTTGAACAGCTGAAACTGAGCGCCCGCGACGGCAAAACTCTGCGCAAACTATATTCAACAGAGATTACCGCAGCACCAGACGACAGCCCAACAGCAAAAGAATTGGTATCAATGTCTGATGTAGCAACGGCCAACGAAGTCGTTTCAATTAACAACAAAGCTACGGTCGCTATGGCTGCTAAAGACTATAGTAAGGCCGTGGAAATTTTAAAAGCCGGGTATGCTAAACACCCCGAATCTGGTGCTCTAAAACGCAACCTGGCAGCCGCACTAAACAATACCGGATTGACAGCTCTTAACGCTCAACAGTACGACAAGGCTTTAGATATTTTCCAACAAGCGCTGGCCTTAAATCCAGACAGCAAGCCCGCCCGTGGCAATATCGCTATCGTGCACTATAACTCTGGTCTAAGCGCCCTTAAAGTAGCAAAATTGCCTGAAGCGGAAAGCTCTTTGAAGCTCGCCCTGCAAGAGTTTGAGGCCAGCGGCAATCAAGCTCTACTGACAAAAGCAGCCAATAACTACGCTGTTGTTTTGAAGAAACTGGGCAAGGATGACGAAGCTAAAGCTATCCAAGAGAAATACAGCGTCGCTGGAATTTAGCCATAAGCAACAGTCAGCAAACTGAAACATAGTGAAAGTGGTGCCAACGCGAACTAGCCGCGGTGGCTTTCTTTGTGGAGCGAGTTGCCGCTCTGGCCCTTACACGAAACAGATACCGCGATAGGGTCGGTCGCTCTTCTCCGTCGGCCAAACGCTATAACGGCTTCCAGCCGAATGGCTCACAGCCCAGCCCCGGCGAGCAAGAATTTTCTCCACCTCAGAGAAGACGTTGTAGTCGACCTCCGTTGGCAAAGTCACCGTAATGTAAGTGCTTGTTGAAGTTTCAGCCTCCAATATGAGGCGATAACCATCAACCAACTGCTTGGCGACAACGAGGGCCTTGGCCTTCCGGGGAGCAAGGACGTTGCGCTCGATCAGCTCGGCAAACGAATCACTCTCCGCGATGGGGTGCAGGTCTATCGGGGTAAACATGCAGCTGCGGCTGCTATTGAGCGGGCCGACAAAGGCCGTGCCATTGCCATGATTGCTGGCAGTCCAACCGCGGTGCTTCAAGACCTCCTCGCAAAGGCGCATGACAGTGTAATCAGCAACCAACGGATTGGCAATCACGCAATAGACATCCGTAAGCTCACCACCTTCAAGCCGACGACGATACTCGCTGACCAGCTCGCGAGAGAGCTGTAGCGCGTCGCGCTTCTGGCGATCGAAAACGTGCCTCTTGAGCTCGCCAGTGAGTTCATCCGAGGCCGGCACGTAATAGTCAGAACCGACAGTAGCAGCGAGTTTCGCTTCTGCCGAAACCGACGAGTGGCCAGCAGGTGAGCAAGACTCGTCTCCCTCAGGAATCGGGCGCGGGTGCTGCCGGAGTGGCCGTCGCGGTGCGC
>Ga0209816_1001992_pt1 | contig 14785 bp, 13 predicted proteins | sample CoawatmetaG01DNA_FD_187509 | JGI IMG/M metagenome (GOLD analysis project Ga0209816, IMG submission 187509) | Marine microbial communities from the West Antarctic Peninsula - Coastal water metaG017-DNA (SPAdes) (version 2) | ecosystem: Environmental > Aquatic > Marine > Coastal ... | reverse complement strand
AACAACTTCTACCTGATTGATTCTGCCTGCTGTAGGAAAATAATAGGCTGAAGCAGAAGTATAGGGAGCTGGAGCAACTAAGACTCCATCTTCCATGATGGTAACTTTTGCTGATCTATCAATGGTTGTGCCTCTAATAGAAATATTTGGTCTTAAACCGTACCCATCTTCTGTTCTAAAGAAAACACCAGGAACTGCTGATAGTATCTTGTGGATGTCAGTGTCCATTGTTTTTTGTAGATCTTCAGTTGAAATCACTGTAACTGAGCCAGGAAGATTTTTAGCATCTTCTGCTGAGCCAACAATTGTTACTGATTCTATTGTTTCAACGTCGTATGCTGCAAAAGCAGGAACGAAGAAAAGGATTGAAAGCAATCCCATGATTGTTATGTTGATCTTAGTCTCTAAAGTGGGCCAATGATTATTCATTTTATCTCCTTGATAGCTCAAGAAGACAATATGTCTAATTGAGAATCGTAATGATAATGATTCTCATTTAGAAAAACAAGCTTTTATTTAATTATTTCCTTTAATTGCAAAATATAGACCTAAGGCAAATAAGAAAATTTGTTCGCTCATAAATAGTTTCTGAGTAATAAACCAATCAGAATGAGCTAAAAAGAAAGCCCCTGTCATGATGACAAGCACTGCTCCACCGCCTAATCTAGTAACTAAGTGACCAGCACCGCCAAGCAATCCGCCTAGAATAACTGCTGCACCTGCTGCTACTTCACCAATAGCAACAAGGCTTGCTATTAGATCTGGTGCTGGCATTCCACCACTCTCAAACATTTTAACCATTCTTTCTGGGGGTAATGGAAATTTTCCATAACCATGAAGGATAAATGAGGTTCCTAGCACTAGCCTTAAAATCCAGGGAGCAAAGCCCTGAAAGGGTTTCGCAATAGTATCTAAGTAATTTGAAATATTCATATGATCTCCAATCTATATATATTTATTGTATCTGAAGTTTTGATCAGAATAATGGAAATACATTTTTTAATATATTAGCTCAAAAACTAGGGCCGTCTAATCATCTCTATCATTTTAGAAACTTCCTGAGGGGGATTGGGATAAAATCTTGAGATAAAGATTGCAACTATAAAATTAATCAGCATTCCAATAAATCCTATGCCCTCAGGTGAAATGCCACCGACCCAATAGGTTGCATTATCAGATACTGGATTAATAAATTTAAAATAAATGATGTAACTTGAGGTGAAGATCAAGCCAGATATCATTCCAGCAATAGCGCCCTCTTTGTTCATGGATTTAGAAAAGATACCAAGAAGCAACGCTGGAAAAATTGTTGCTGCAGCCAATCCAAATGCAAACGCTACAACCTGAGCAACAAAACCTGGAGGGTATATTCCAAAAAGCCCTGCAATTATAATGGCAACTGCGGCTGCGCATCTTGCATAAAATAACTCCTGCTTTTCTGAAATATTAGGTTTAAAGGTTTTCTTTAATAGGTCATGAGAAATTGATGAAGAAATAACCAGCAATAGACCTGCAGCCGTCGACAATGCGGCAGCCAATCCCCCAGCAGCAACCAATGCAATTACCCATCCAGGCAACTTTGCAATCTCAGGGTTAGCCAAAACCATAATATCTTTATCAATATAGATTTCATTTTTATTAGAGTTATCTGCAGGATTACTCGTCAACCTTTGGCCAGAATCACCTGCCTTATCGATAAACTGAGGTCGCTTATCTTCAAATGCATTGCCCGCAGAATAATGAATAACGCCATCAGCATTTTTATCGTTCCAAGCAATCAGACCAATGCTCTCCCAATTTTTAAACCAAGCAGGTGCATTAGAATATTGTTGATCTTGAATTGAGTCTATAAAGTTCATTCGTGCAAATGCACCCACGGCAGGAGCAGTGGTGTAAAGCAAAGCAATAAATACAAGAGCATATCCAGCAGATTTTCTTGCATCGCGTACCGAAGGCACGGTAAAAAATCTAACGATGACATGAGGCAGTCCGGCTGTTCCAAACATTAATGCTGCCGTTATACAAAAGACGTCTATCGTACTTTTTGAATTTTCTGTGTAGGCTAAAAAACCTAGCTCTGTGGTTACTTTGTCTAGTTTATCTAGCAAATATGTTGAGCTGTCTACAAGGGTATCTCCAAAGCCAAGCTGAGGAATGGGGTTGCCGGTCATTAAAATAGAGATGAAGATTGCAGGAACAAGGTATGCAAAAATTAGAACGCAATATTGGGCAACTTGAGTATAGGTAATCCCTTTCATGCCTCCCAAGACAGCATAAAAGAAAACTATTCCCATGCCGATTATTACTCCAGAATTAATGTCTACTTCTAAAAATCTTGAAAATACGATTCCAACTCCTCGCATTTGCCCAGCAACATAAGTAAACGAGACAAAAATTAAACAAACCACTGCAACTAATCTGGCAGCTTTTGAGTAGTAACGAGTTCCAATAAAATCAGGAACTGTGAATTGACCAAACTTTCTTAAATAGGGTGCAAGCAACAATGCCAATAAAACATATCCGCCAGTCCAACCCATAAGGTATACCGAGCCGTCCTTTCCCATGAAAGCTATCAAACCAGCCATTGATATAAAAGAAGCGGCAGACATCCAGTCTGCGGCTGTCGCCATCCCATTAGCTATAGGGTGAACTCCTTTTCCAGCAACATAAAAGTCACTCGTGGATTTCGCTCTAGACCATATTGCTATAGCTATATATAAGGCAAAAGATAGTCCAACAAAAATATAGGTTAATTCTTGGGTGCTCATTGCTCTTCTGAGTCTGCAGACATTTCTTTGTGATACTTTTTATCTAATCTATTCATCAAAAATACATAGACAAAAATTAATAAAACAAAAATATAGATGCTGCCTTGTTGAGCAAACCAAAATCCGAGTTTAAAACCACCGATTCTTATCTCATCAAGGGCATCTGACCAAAGTATTCCAAAACCGAAGGAAGCGACAAACCAAATGGCCAGCAAGGCAACTAGAATTCTTATGTTTGATTTCCAGTAAGACTGGCTGGGGTTATTTTTCAAAATAAATCTTTTAGAATTTAATTAAAGGATTGAAGGTAATTCTATCTGGAATTTGATCGGCGCCTGGGACCCCTCTGGCAACCAAGAATGGTTTCAAAGTTTCTATTGCTTTGGGCTCGTCGAAATGGCCAATGCCAGGATGTAAATGATGTACAAAATGCAATTGCATGGAATGATTGATATACCTAGGCATCCAATGACTCCAAAAGCGAGTGTTGTTGTATCTGCCAATGCTTGTACCTTGATGTGGGTACCAAGAAAAGAACAGCTGGGTATAAGCGGTCCCAATTTTTGCAGGTAACCAACAAATCAATAATGTTGGTAAAGGGAAAAAGTACACAAGTATTAATAATGCCGCGCGATAAAATAATTGTAATGGAAGTCCTTTATTAAATGCATTTATGAAAGCAGGATCGTCCGCATAAACCTCTAGATATCTTGTATAGTCCGTAGTGGTTCCGTCAAAGGATTTTCTGATTACTTCAAACGCTGATTTACGTTCTTTAATCTCAAAATCAACATCCTTGTCAGGGTCGTTTGTATAGGCGTGGTGTTTCATATGCGTAACACGCAAAATTTCATAAGGAATTATCAAAGTGATTAGAGTAGTATGGCCAACCAATTGATCAATCCATTTTCTTTTAGGGTTACCTCTAGAATAATTTCCATGTTGAGCTTCATGAGAAGGCAAATAAGCAAAACAAGCACACAGAGATGCAATAAAGAATCCAGCCCATAAGGGAATCAATTCATAAATAACTAAAGGCCATAAAGAAAGCCAAACAGTTGCTTGACCCAAACCAAGAAGTATCATTTCCCATTGGAATCTTTGTGAGAAATTTTTTGCTATTGCTTTTTCTTTTGCAAATGAGAATTCAGCAGAAATGTCTTGATCAACATTCATATCCACTTGCCTCTATAAATTGCTACGAAGCCAACTGTTGCCCCAGCAGCAAAAGACCAAAGACTTATATGAGGTATTGATGCTAAGTATATTGAATGCTTCGAAAGTTCATTAAAAACACTTCCTATAAAGATTAGCCCAAACCAAGCTTTTCCCCAGTATTGAATATGTGATATCACAAAACTCCCCAATTTTTGAATCATCTAGATAGTATAAAAAATTAATTTCTACCTATCCACATTTATTAGCTCAATATCAAATATTAAAGTTGAGTTTGGTGGGATAGTTGGTCTGCCTTCCTCTCCATATGCGAGACTTGGATGAATGAAAACACGCCACAAATCTCCAGCTCTCATTTTAGAAATAACTTTTTGACATCCTGGTATTAATTGAGATAACTGAATAGTTAGGGGGTCTCCCATCTCAACTGAGCTCCAAAAAACTGTTCCATCCATCAAGGTTCCATGAAAATGAGCAGTAATAGTTTCAGAAAGAGTGGGTGGAATTTCGCTAGAATCTGCAGACTTAATGATGGAGTATTGTAATCCCTCTTCCAAGATGAGAATTTTATCTTTGGTGGAATTATTCAATAGGAATTTCTCACTTTGCTGAAGATTTATTTGAGAATCTGACGATTGAGAACAAGAAGAAATAAAAAAAAGTAGTGCCATGCATAGGGATATTTTGTTCATTTTTTTATACACCGAAATATTAACTCATAAGTCTTGTTTTCAATCTAATCTAACATTTATGCAACCCTTTTACAGCTATGAATAAAAATCTTCTGTTACTGATCGCTGAATATTTCTGTGTGACTAATTATTTGCATAGTCTGGTGTTCATAAGAAAATAGGATAGCTAAAACTTATAATGTGGGATAATAAAATTAAATAATTTATTTGCAATATATGAAATCTCTTATATGGACATTTTCCCTCCTAATGGTTGGGGTTATCATTGGCTTCAACCTTGCAACCTCTCAAAAGGTGGCATTTGTAAAATCTTCCATAGAAGATTCACTTTCTAGGCTCGCGCTAAATCCTTCTCTAAATAATATTGCGCAAAAATGTGAAATACCTTTTGAAAATAATATGTTAGAAGAGCCGAAAAAAATTTTAGTTATAGGTCATGCCTATGGATCTAGCCAAAATATGGAAGGTGATATTTCGCCATCTATTACAGATTTCTTAGCTAGCTCTAATGATCGGTTTGAAGAAATTATTTTTACTGGGGATGTCTTTCATACACCTTCTATCCAAAAGTGGAAAAGGCTCAAAATTCATATGCAGGAACTAGGACTAAAATTTTCTATTGCCCCTGGTAATCATGATGTTGGGAATATTGTAGACAATGGATTGAGAGAAATATTCTTTCAAGAATTCTCAAAGTCCTTTCCCATAATTGAGGAAAGAGAGAGCAAGATAATGATTTTTCTTGACTCCACGATGAACCCTGGAAAAATTGATACAGACGTTATTAAGTTTTTAGAACAAAGCTCGCCCTCGAGCAAAACTGTATTTATCTTTGCTCATCATTTACTTAGGCCTCAGCCTCAACTAATAGCTAATGGCCTAACTGGACATAGTTTGGATATCAACAATATTGATGTGCTAACTAAAGCTGGTAACAAATTTAAGAATATATTCGTTATTAGTGGTGATGCAGGCATTGTCAAGCAAGATGTGGATTGCTTAAGATATAAAAATATTTTTTTTATCTCCTCAGGTATTGGTGGGACTCAAGATGATCAGTTATTAATATTGGATGGAACTGATCTTACGAAAAGATTAGTAAATTAGGCGCTAAAATAATACTAGAGTCACCTCATGATATTACTGCATCAGTTCATGGAAACGATCTGCGCTTGCCAAGGCTTTTCCAAATTCTTTTGCGCCATATATTGAAAGGTGGCCTTCATCCACCATTCTTGGAACAGAATCTACGAAAAAACAATTGCCTTTGGATTGAGAGCAGAGAAATTCTGCTGAATCAAGAATAACAATATTATCCGGAAGGTTGATAGATTTTAATAGCTGATAAAATAATTTATTCTTTTCATACGAAAGCCTTGAAATAACATCGCCAAACTTAAGGAATTCTCTATGTAATTCAATAGATTCTGGAATTGGAGAAAGAATATAAACCAGACTATGTTTTTGACTCCAATAATTAAAAATATTCTGGAGATTCATTGAGGTGAGCTCAGAATGATCAAAATTATTTGCCAACATTACTGTATCAATTCCTTTAATTTTTAAGGCGTTATCAAATGAAGCTAGGACGTCCTTGCAATAAAGAGGCTGCGTTCCATCCTCATCCAGGAGCTTGCAATTTGCTCCGCCAATTTGAATGAAATCAAATCCATTCATTCTAAGTGACATTGCTACATCTGAACTGTGCGAATCGCCATATATTCCAAGATTGAGACTAATCAAATCTTTTTCGTCATCGTGATAGCAGTTCCAGTTTTTAATAAATTCATCAGCTGAGGTAAATCTTCCTGAGCCGTTATAGTGACAAATACCAGATTGAATATTTTGTTTCCGGCCTTCTTGCAAAGATTCTAATTGCACCGACCTATTATAAATATCCTGATTAACAAAAAGCGTTGTTTTAAAATAGATTAATGCCCCCATCACTAGCAATAATATGCTCATAAATGCTGAGCCTAAAAATATGTTTTTAGTTTTAATGCGATTCTTATCTCTAAATATTTTTTCAATGTATTTCCAGCTAATAAATGCAAATATGAAAGATAGGGCTATTAAAGCGAAGTATTCAGATGCATTTAAATCATCAGGGCTCATTATTCTTGCAAAAGCAAAGAGAGGCTGATGCCAAAGATATAAGCTATAACTAATTAAGCCTATTCCAACAATAAACTTTAGACTTAGCAATCTACCTAAAAATGTTCTAGGTGAAGCAAAAAGAATTATCAAGACAGTTCCAATGGTTGGCAGTAGAGTCCAAATTCCAGGGAATGGAGTTAAACTATCAAATGTTAAGATAGAATATCCAATCAGCAGCATCCCTAGCAAGCTACCCATCTCAGCTATCCAAATAGGGACAAAAGCAAAATTATAATTTTGTTTAAGAAGATAAAAAGCAGTAAAAACTCCCATCAATAACTCCCAGCCTCTTGTAGGCAAGAGGTAGAAATTAGCAACAGGAGCCTGGAAAGATGCCCATTGCGAAAGCATTAAGCTAAAAAAAGCTAGTATTGATAAAATACTCAAAATCCACTTAAAGCCTAGATTCCAAGTGAGCATTAAGAATAATGGGAAAATTATATAATATTGCTCTTCAACAGCGAGACTCCAGGTATGAAGCAATGGCTTGAGCTCATTTGGGCCTGCAAAATATCCTGCGTCCTGCCAAAATAAAATATTTGATCCAAACAGAGAAGTCGCGCCTAGGCTCAATGCAAAATCTTTCAGTTCACCTGGAGTCATTAAAGAAAATGCAAGGGGAATGCAAAAAATCATTATAAGGAAAAGAGCTGGAAGAATCCGTCGCGCTCTTCTTTCGTAGAAGTTCACAAGCTGAAAATTGCCTTCTAGCTTTTCTTTTAAAATAATAGAAGTGATTAAATATCCACTAATCACAAAAAAAATATCAACTCCGACAAACCCACCTGAAAAAGTTTGAAAGCCTGCATGAAATAATAATACTGGAAGCACTGCAATTGATCGCAAGCCATCTATTTCAGGTCTATATTGCATATTATCAGTAGAATTTTTTTATATGTATTGAGCTAATCCTAGAGATGCAAGTCCCGCTAGGTACTTTGAATGTCTTTTTGGTCGCAAGTGAAGAGAGCCGATTAGTTCAGAAACCTTATCTTTCTCGGTAGGATTAAATTTTAATTCAACAATTTTCATTGGGTATGGGCGAGATATATTTTCTAATAAAGATTCGTGTAGAGACGGCAAAGAGAAATTAATATCATGATCAATAGTAAGCCTTATGCCCTGATGATCTTCAAAATATGATCTTAAATATTTAACCTGCAGGGTGGGAAACAAAAAATTATCAAGTATATATTCTTTTTCTTGAAGGGTATGAGTACAAATTTGAAGAATTTCAGAAGGCATAAGTGTGTGTATTCTCCCATTAAGATCTTTGATATCAAATACTGTTTTGAAACCCACTCTGTCATTTCGACCTTTGATTTCAAATACAGGCTGAAAGTCTTCTACAGATTCGCCATACCATCGTAATCTATATTTTTTTCTATTAGAAATTCCAGAAAGATTATCTTTAACAGAAGAAAAATCCGCATCATCAAAATAAAGATTGTTAATAATTCTTGGAGAATATCTTTTGATCATTGAAGTCTCTGCATTCATCCAAGCTGATATTTCTGAAAGCTGAATATCATTTAAAACAAATTTTATTTCATAGCGATATTTTGAGTTCATTGGATTAATACTGGGTTATCGTCTGATTGAGAATATAACAGGTCTACATCAAATTGTGATTCTGCAATATTCTTTCCATCAACAGTCATTGATGATCCAGTCTGCCTTAAATAGCGAGCGCCATCATCAACAATACAATTCATCAATTCTATCGAGGGTTTTTGTAAATAAAAATCTTTTTTTACATAAGACATGACGCCAAATAAATCGTAGTTCTCAATAGTGCTGTCTTTAACGGTTACTTTTGAGCCGTCTTTGGAGGTAATACCTATAGCAGTATTCCTGAGCCTACTTTCCTCAATAAATAGATTGCTTTGCTCGCCTGCAGAAATAGACTTGTCGCCTATATTGTTTGTTTCTACTTGTGAAATTGTGACCCTAGAGCCGGAGAAATCTAAAGCATCGCCACTGATATTTTCAAAAGCAGAGGAGACAATTAAACCTTCAGAAAAATCTGAATCAACAGCATCTGATGCAGCATGGGTAATAGTAATATTTTCGAGGATAAACTCTGATTTCACTACATTCAGAGCATCTTCTGCAAAAATATTAGCAATTATAGAATTCTTGAATGTTAAATCTGAATTATAAAAATTAACGCCCCCAGTCAGATTCAATAAGCCATCAGTCAAAGCGTTTAAGTTTTCTATTTGCACATTTTCCAGTAATGACCTCTTAAAAGCATTTATTACATACAAGCCTTTCCACGATTGATTAATGGAACTAAGTTTTATTGGAAGATCTTGGGTGCCAACCGCAGTCAATGACCCTTTTATTATCATATATGCATTTTCTTCAAAATTTAGTGTTGTCCCTGGGGGAATATTTACATTACCATCTAAAATAATAGGCTCTTCAATAGACCAAGTACCTGAATTAAAAAAATATTCACCATTTTTAATAGTACAAATACTTTGACACAAATAGTTATCTGCAGTTAACGGATTAAAAGTGCCCTCTGAAATTATTGAAGATTTAATGTCTGTAGTTCTAAGGTTAGATTGATACTCTGTTAGCAAAGAAATTTTATTGTCCCTAATTCCATTGAGATTTAAATTAATTCTAACGGGCAATGGATCTGATAAATATCCCTTGAGACTAATAGGAGTGAATGGTATCTCCTCTCCGTTAGAGAAGACTTTCAATATCTTAGTATCATCTGGGAGAAGATTATAGACCTCTAAGTAACCATCAGAAAAATGTCTAGGATACACATGATCAATAAAATTTTTAGCTTGTTCTTGGTTTGGAGGCGGGACTGAAAAAACCTTATTCTCTTGAGAAGATAATATTGATCTACTAGCAAAATTTTGTACATTAAAAAATAAATCAAGATTTTTACTTAAGTAGATAATATTTGATTTCAAAAAATCTATGTCATGAGTTTTATCTACGGGAAATAATGCTTCAGATTCTGCAGAATATTTATCTATCGCATTAAATCTTTCTGCAATATGATCAAAATTACTCCTCACTTCCTGCTGAAATTCTTCTTTCTGCAAGAGCAATTCAAAAATTAATGGTAGTTTATAGTGATTGAGTGCTTCAACAGCATTATCTTGAATGTCCACAGGCCAAGTTTGGTCAGTAACTATTGGATCAAGCTTTAATGTGTATGGGTTAAAATAGAACCTCAAATTATAGTTAAGCAATGTATGCCAGTTTCCCCATATGGAAGCTAGTAAAAAAACCTCAGCCATTTTTTTTGTATCTAGGATTTCTGATCGATCAAAGACTGATTGCTCCTGAATATAGCTAAAATATTTTCTAAATTGGGGGTCTTCTAAGTACTTCTTATCATCATATAAATGAATATGAAAATATGATTCTAGTGATCTATACCAAGGATAAGGATCATCTTCTGTGAGTTTCATATATTTCCAAATATCATCATCAAACATATTTGGGTAACGAATCACAATGGATTGTTTAGATGCTTTCTTTTCAAGAAACTCTTTTGTAAGGCTTTCCTCTAGATTCATTACACCCCAATTTTCGCCATTCACATAAATATTGCCATAGCCTTTTGCTGGACCTAAATGCTTTGAATCAGATACTAAGCGTTGAAAAATATAATCAAAAGGAAAATACCGAGCCAACGGCTTTTGTATAGAAAATTTACTAAAACCAAGAATTGTTTTGCCTTCTGAAAGAGAGACCGTAAGGCTAAATCTTTTAGAACCTATCCTATGAGCTATGCCGTAACCTTTTAATTTAATCTTTGCCTTATATACCTGATCCTGAAATCTTATTTCTGCTTTAACATAACTTGGATCAGTGAGATTGCCTGAAGTTGCATTTAATTCTTTAGTATTAAGAATTTGTTGCCATTCAAGATGTTTTACGTCAAAGTCAATGCGCGGAATCTCAGATCCAAAAATTTTATACTTTATGATGGCGGGAAAAGAGCCTGCCAATTTCATAATAGTATTTGACTGTCTATCTTTAAAGGGCTCTCTCAAGTTCTCATGATGAGATAATCCAATGTCTAGCGATAAGATTTCAGTAAAGACATACATAAATCTATATAGCTTTTTACTTATTTCATCTTGTTGACGCGCATCATAAGAAGTTAGAAAAGATAGAAACAGAAGCAACAAAATTGTTGAGAAGATTTTTAAGTCTCTTTTTTTATTTGAAGAAATCAATTTCTATCAATCAATATGAAGGGTTCTACCAGTTTGTTTTGGATTCAAAAAAGCTGATGCGTACTTCGGGATCAATCTTTTGGAGCTCAGAATGCACTGAATCAATAAAATTTTCTGAGTCTGGTGAAACTAGTAATACTGCAGAAGAGTCTGAGCTGGAAGTATCATATCTAATAATTTTTACACTGGTTGAGATGCTCGCAAGCTTGGTTAACATTTCTTGAAAATCAATCTTATTATCTTTCCAATTTACAACTAAATTGAATTCATTGGTTGCAAATAATTTCCTATTTGACAGCCAGATGTAGATTAAAGCAATAATAATAGACATTAATACTGAAGTAATTAAAACTTGTCCTGCTGCATATCCAAGTCCAATTGCGATGGCAAGAAATAGATAGACAAGCTCCTCAGGTTCTTTGATGGGAGTTCTAAAGCGGACAATAGAAAGTGCCCCAACCAAGCCTAGGGACAAAGCTAGTGAAGATTTAACAATTACTATTACTAAGAAAACTGTAACGGACAAAATTGGAATAATAGACCCAATATGGCTTTTACCAGTTAATGAAAATGACCTTCTTAAATAGACTTCGCGCAAAACAAAAGACATGGCAATACAGAGAAAGAAATTAAATAAAGTTGGTAGAAGTTCTACTTGGGTTGCAGTGCCCGAAGATAGTAACTCAAGGAGGGAATTATTTTCAGAATCGTTCATAAGATAGATATAAAATTATTGATTAATGCTTAAAAGCTGATTGTACTAGATTATTTGAACTAACAAAATTATTTAATAGCACCTCCATATCAATTGTCTAGGGAAAGTATGCTGACAGATATTTCCCAGACCTCGTCAAGAAGATCACTAAATAATATCCATTGTTTAACTAATTGATAGTCAAAAAGATTTTTGCTGCCGCAATATCCGATTAAAAGCTCACGAAGATTTTTTTCATCAAGGTTTTGAGCTTTCACAATTGATGCTATATCAAAACATGGATGATTGATTCCGGCATATTCCCAATCTAAAAAAAGAAACTGATTGCTCCAAAGAAGATTTTTTTTATTCAAATCATTGTGCGATAAGACATAATTTATCCCATCCTTGGATAGGTCATCGTATAGAGATAGTGTTTTGTTTGCTAAAGCTTCGTGCGGAGAATTTTCTAGTAAAATTTGATACAAACAAATTGATTCAGAGAATATATCCAAAGAATTTTTAAAGATCGTAGATTCATGAATTTTACTTAATGAATTCCCAAGTGCCCTAAGATTGCTGCTCTGGTTATTAGTACTTAGTGAGAATTCCTTGCCCTCAAAATATTCCCAAATTAAGATTCCTTTTTTAGCATCATGAAAAAGAATTTTTGGTGCCAACCTTAGATGTTCAATGTGTTTTAGCAGCATAAATTCATGCTCTCTATTAATTGCAAGCCGAGAGGCGCATGGGCGGTCAAGACGAATAACTGCTTTAGTGCTATTGAAGGTGCACAAAAAAACTTGAGAGATGGGGCTTGATGAAAGATTGTTATTGAGGATGACCTCACCAGGAATAGATGTAAGTCTTTCAGCCTGTGATTGAATTGCTTTCATTGTGAGCTTTTTTCCAAGATCGATAACCGAATAATATAATTACTATATAGATCATAAACAATGCTGCGGTCAGCCATAGATCTCTTGCGATAAATAAAAAAATTGAAGTTGCGTCAATCACAAACCAATAGATCCAGTTTTCTAATAGTTTCTTTGCGACCATGTAGGTTGCAACCACTGCGCCCCAAGTAACCAACGCATCAAGAAAAGGCAAAGCAGCATCTGTGTATTTTTCCAATAAGACGCCAGACAAAAGAGAGAGGACTAATATAATTAATATGGCAGTTATGTGCTGATATTTACTCCAAGTATTAACAACGAAAATAGTGTAGTTTGTATCGCCCGCTCTCCACTGTGACCAGCCATAAAATCCCATAGCTACATAAAAAACTTGTAAGTAGGCCTCCATGTATAGCCCGGCTGATTGCATAATAAAAAAATATAAAACGGAGCTCATGATGCCGACCACCCAGCACAAGATATTCTGCTTAACAGCCAATACCAGATACAAAATTGCAAGAATCACGGCTGTGATTTCTATCCAGTTTTGAGTAATGAAGCTAGAAATCATATCGAATAGAGACTCCTATGTGCCGTGGGTCGCCATGTCTCTCGTACAATGTGTCTATAAAATTTGGGGCTTCATTGCCGAAGTAAAATCCTCGCACAGCATAGTACTCATCAAAAATATTTCTTGCCCATAATTCATAATTCCACTTATTTTTTAGGTACCCTAGGTTTAAATTAGTTAACGCGTATGACTTAGATTTATTGTTATGAGAGTCGCTGTAATAAAAACTGCTGTTGCCCGTGAAATCAACTGCTAGGTATGTGTTTGTGGTCGGGGTCCAGTTGAATCCAAGTGCATAACTTCTCTTAGGAGCATGGGCTTGAGCACGACCCTCAAGGTCTTTTCTAGATTGCCAGTTCTTAATTTCGGTTTTCAATATTCCTAGATTAAAAAATATTTGCAAGGATTCAGTGATGTCCATATCCATATTTATTTCTAGACCTTGATTCACTCCCTCGGCTGCATTTTGAGTGAGAAAAGAAAAGGTGTTCGGATCGCTGGGATCCGTTTGAGTAGATATGAGAACCTGCTGATCTTCTCGATCGGAATGAAAAAGCACCCCATTAAAATTTATTTTAGAGTCCATGAGTTTGGTATTTATCCCAACTTCATAATTGGTTAAAAATTCTGGATCGTACGCAAGATTTTTATTTGTTGAATTGGCATCAAGCCCAAGCCCAAGATTGAATCCGCCTTGCTTGTACCCCTTTGCTAAGCTTGCATATACGTTTGCGCCGCTCACCATACTTTTAATCAAAGAAACTTTTCCTCCGGACATTTTGTCAGTTGGGTTAAATGCTTCTTTTGCAGAGTCTGAGTAATTGGCTTCCCAATCTTCCCAGCGCAATCCTAGAGAAAATTTTAATGAGCTCGACAGAAAGTAATCTAGGTTTCCAAACACGGAGAAGTTTGATGACTTGTAACGGCTGGAAGAGGAAGAGGCACTCGCATAGGGTCCATATGGGTCAAAGGGGTCTCCATATAATCCATCGTCTTTTTTTAGGTTTGTTTCTTTAAGTTCTAAATAATTAGCCCCAACAACCCATTCAAGAAATTTGTCTTGAAGGAAGTCTGCTGAATCAGATACTGCACGAAATTCTTGGTTAAATGACTTTCTGTCTCTGAGAGTTTCAGAGAAATAGTCATAGACATAGGGAGCATGTGAATCGGTATTGCCCCAGTCCGCATCGTAACTAAATACCACGTCGGTATCTGTGGAGCTAGTAAAACTTTGCAGTTCAAAGCCATCAAACGAATGAAAGACTTTCATGCCGTATGAGTTAGTTTTCTGAGAATCCATGCCAGGTCTATCCGATAGAGTATTTAAACTTCCGTCTATCGTCCAAATATCAGCTGGATCATCCAAGTCAATCTGAGAAATTAAAAATTTAACCTTCGTGTTGTCTGTTAATTGCCAGTTTACTTTTAAGCGACTGGTGCTTTCATCTTTTCGTGAAGTGTCTGATCTTTTTAAGTACAAATTTTTGCGAAAGCCATCTGCCTTATCTTTTCTTAGGGCAAGCCGATAGGTTATGTCTGGGTTTTGATCCAAGGGGCCTCCAAATGCTAGACCAGCACTCATAGTGCCATATGCTCCCATAGTTAATTCAC
>Ga0209816_1001990_pt1 | contig 14788 bp, 17 predicted proteins | sample CoawatmetaG01DNA_FD_187509 | JGI IMG/M metagenome (GOLD analysis project Ga0209816, IMG submission 187509) | Marine microbial communities from the West Antarctic Peninsula - Coastal water metaG017-DNA (SPAdes) (version 2) | ecosystem: Environmental > Aquatic > Marine > Coastal ... | reverse complement strand
TCCAATGGCCCCTTCTCATGATTTTGATTGTAGTTTAAAGATAGACAAAGAAGAGATAGTTGAGGAAATTCGTAAGAATCCCTTCGATATTCTAAAAAATATTAAAATGGCCGATTTCGGCAAGGAGAAATAAATGGCAGTTCAAAAAAGTAGAAAAACACCTTCAAAAAGAGGTATGCGTCGCTCACATAATGCGTTGAAAAATCCTGCACTATCTGAAGATCAAGAAACTGGTGAAACTCATCTAAGACATCATATTACTGCAGATGGATACTATCGTGGCAAGCAAGTTGTAAAGTCAGCCGCTGATGATATCGAAGAAGTAGAAGCTTAAATCTAATCTATGTCAATAAAGGTATCAATCGATGCCTCAGGTGGTGACTTCGGAATTCCTGTAACCATTAATGCTGGTATTATCGCTTTGAAAACTTTTAGTGATCTTACGATTGCTTTTGTGGGAGATGAAAAAGCTATAAAGTTAGAAATTAAAAATGCCTCAATTCCTCAAAAAATGTTGGAAAGGATAGAGATAAATCATGCATCTGAAGTCATTAATATGGATGACTCTCCTTCTACCGCTCTTAGGCATAAAAAAGACTCCTCAATGAGAGTTGCTATTAATCTTGTTAAAGATGGAAATGCAAATGCTTGCGTAAGTGCTGGAAATACAGGCGCCCTTCTATCCATAGCAAAATTTGTACTAAAAACTATTAAAGGGGTTGATAGGCCAGCAATTATGTCTGCTGTGCCTACATTAACAGGAAGGCCTACTCACATTCTAGATTTAGGTGCTAATGTTGATTCAAAGCCTGAGACATTATTGCAATTTGCAATTATGGGCTCTATTGCTGTTCAAAATACAGAAAATATCGAGAATCCTACTGTTGGATTACTAAATGTTGGTTCTGAAGAATTAAAAGGTCATTGGAAAATTCAAGAAACGTCAGAATTATTAAAAAAATCCTCTCTCAACTATATTGGTTTTGTTGAGGGTGATGATATTTATAAAGGAAGTGTTGATGTTATCGTCTGTGACGGTTTTGAGGGAAATATTGCACTAAAAGCTAGTGAGGGTGTAGCTCATATGTTTTCTCATTTCATCAAAAAATCTTTTAATAAAAATATATTTACAAAAATAGCCGCACTAATAGCAAGCTCAGTTATGAGGGATTTCAAATCTAGAGTTGATCCTGGGAAATATAATGGCGCAAGCCTACTTGGCTTAAAGGGCGTTGTAGTTAAAAGTCATGGTAAAGCAGATGTTGATTCTTTCTTTCAGGCAATTAAAGAAGCATATCTTGAAGCACATGCTAAAATTACTGATAAGATTTCAGTTCAATTGACTCGTGAACTAGAAGAACATAAGTAGTTATCTACTAATTAAAAAACTGGTAATTAGCGTCGCCTCAAACTAAATTTACTATAAATGAAAATCTTTAAAATTGAAACTAATCTTAATTTATATATTTCTAGTTCTTGTAATATGGAATTTTTGATTAAGTTATGAGCGGCCAACGACGTTGGCTTAAAGTATGGGCTAGAACTGTTGGAATGCCAGTAGGTATTACAGACGAAGATAAGCCAGAGTTCCTCCCAATAAAACAAACAGATGTAAAAAAAGTCCTACTATTCCGCACCTTTTGGATCACACTTCATGTTCTAACTTGCCTTATGATAATTGCAGGCAATGGAAGATCACTTGGTTGGTGGTAAAATAACAGCAAAAGGAGACGTAATGTCGAAAATTAAAATCCAATCACTAAGAAAAAACGCCATTAAATAATGAAAAAATTTGCAAGAATTATTGGTACTGGAAGTTACTTACCAAGTAAGATTGTTACCAATCTTGATCTTGAGAAAACTCTTGATACTACTAATGAATGGATAACTTCTCGAACTGGAATCAAAGAGAGGCGAATAGTTACAAATGAAAGCACATGTGATCTTGCCCTTGAAGCAAGTAAAAATGCCCTTGAAATGGCTGAAATTAGCCCTTCAGAGATTGATCTTATTATTCTTGCAACAACTACGCCTGATAAAATCTTTCCAGCAACAGCAACAATGCTTCAAAATCGTTTAGGTGCCTCTTGTCCAGCATTTGATCTCCAAGCAGTTTGTGCAGGCTTTGTTTTTGCCCTTACAACTGCGCAACAGTATATTGAAAATGGGAGTTTTAAAAATATACTAGTTGTTGGCAGTGAAACAATGTCAAAAATTGTTGATTGGAATGATCGCTCTACTGCAATCCTTTTCGCTGATGGCGCTGGAGCTGTAGTAATTAGCTCAGATGATAATACTGGTATAAAACACTCTAAGCTTTACAGCGATGGAAGTTTCTTATCTTCACTCCATGTTAACAATAATAGTATTAATGAACTAGGTACGATCGAAATGTCAGGAAGTGAGGTTTTTAAAATTGCAGTTAACAGACTCTCAGATTTAGCAGAAGAAACACTTCAAGATTGCAATATGACGTCTGATGATATTTCTTGGATGGTTCCACACCAAGCTAATATTCGTATTATTAAAGCTGTTGCAAAGCGAATTAATTTGCCTATGAGTAAGGTTATTCAAACTCTAGATACACATGGAAATACTTCAGCTGCCTCTATTCCTTTAGCTCTTGATACCGGAGTTCGTGATGGAAGAATCAAAAAGGGAGACATGTTACTTTTTGAAGGAATTGGTGGTGGATTCAGCTGGGGTAGTATTCTTGTTGAATATTAAAAGGAACGCTTCATCAACTTAGCAGTTAAAGCCTTTAAAGGCTTTACATCAATACTAAGAAGCGATATTTCATCTAGAGCCTTTTTGTAAAGGCCTTCATACATTGCTACCGACTCTTCTAGTCCTAAAATTGATGGGTATGAAGGTTTATTTTTTACTGAGTCAGAATTTTGGCTCTTGCCTAAAACCTCAACTGAAGTAGTTACGTCCAATACATCGTCCTGAACCTGGTATGCAAGGCCTATATGGTTTGAGAAAGAATCTAGTATAGACAAGTCTTTTTTACTAGTACTTGGATTTAAAATTGCCCCAAACATTATCGAACAATTTAAAAGTGAGCCAGTTTTCTTTTTGTGTAAATTACTTAGTATCCCTATATCAACCTTTTTAGAAACGATAGATAAGTCAATTGATTGACCCTCAGCCATCTTAAATGCAGAGAGCGATAATAAACTTAATAATTTTACTTTTGTATCAGAATCAATTAAATCATCATTAGAAATTATTTCAAATGCTAAAGCCTGCAGGCCGTCACCTGCAAGTATAGCTTGAGCCTCTCCATAAACTTTATGAGAAGATGGCTGATTATGCCTAATATCATCATCATCCATCGATGGAAGATCATCGTGAATAAGAGAGTAAATGTGAATTAACTCAATAGCACAGGCACTAGAATCAACTTTTTGTAAATCGACACCAAATAAATTAGCAATAGTATAAGTAAGAATTGGCCTAAAGCGCTTTCCACCAGCTAAAACACTATATTTTATGATATCAATTAGCTCACTTTGGTGAGAGTTATCAGGTGATAAAGAGCTCAAATAACTTTTAAGATATAAGTTAACACGCTCCCGATAAATCTCAAGAATCTCCAAAGGGCTTCTCTTCAATGAAGTTATCATTCTCACTTAAAACACTTATACGCTGCTCGGCATCAGTCAGTGCAGTATGGCATTGCCTGTGAATTTTTACGCCTTCTTCAAAAAACTTAAGAGAGTCCTCTAAGCTAAGCTCACCCGACTCCATCTTGTTAATAATTTCTTCGAGTTGCAATAAGCCTTTATTAAAATTAAATTTGTCTGTCATTTATTATTACCTTAATTTCATGAATTATTCAAAATTTTATCCATCCATGAGCTTGGCAATATTCTACCTAAAAAAGCAAATAATTTGGTTGGAAAGGTAACACGATAATGAATTTTTGGTGAACTTGATCTTAGAGCATGAAGTGCGCACTTCAATACAGCCTCTGGTGGAAGAGTAAATTGAGCATTCTTGTCTGAATCAAGCCTTTGAATCATTGTGTTGTATTGTTCTTTATAATTACTCTTTGAACTATCTACATTTTCCTTAAAAGCTAAATAAGCATTGGCTCTAAATTTAGATTCTATTGGGCCAGGTTGAATTAAAGAAAATTTAATATTTGTATTACTTAGTTCTAACCTTAAAGTATTAACTAGTCCCTCTATAGCAAACTTAGACGCAATATAGGGACCTCTAAATGGCATAGCGACAAAACCTAGAACAGAGCTTACATAAATAACTCGCCCTAAATTTTCTTTTCTCATTTTAGGTAATACCAAATTAGTCAACTCATGCCAGCCAAAAACATTCGCTTGAAATTGTTTCTCTAGCGCATCTCGTGAGATATCCTCTAAGGCCCCAGCTTGACCATAAGCACCATTATTAATTAAAGCAAACAAATTATCAGTCTTCTGATAAAGTTTTGAAATAGCTAAATTTATTGAGTCTGAGGATGACAAATCAAGCAATAAAGACTCAAAGCCTAAAGCTTTGAGCTTATCTACGTCATTAATGCTTCTGGCACTTGCAAATACACGATAACCTTCAGCACGAAGTCCATGAGCAAGACATAGACCAATCCCACTTGAACATCCAGTAATAAGAACTGACTTTAATTTTGAAGAGCTGTCCAATGTTCCGCCTTAGTTTCTAATTCTAAATTTATACTTTGTGAACGCAATACCAGGAAGTCATAGGCCATTCGAAAACGTGGATTACTAATCAAATCTCTTTCTTTTTTTGGACTACAATTTTCCAATTGATATTGCAGCAACCAAATATCTTTAACTCGAGTGGATAGCCATCGAGGCATCATAACTTGCTGAGTTTGATTTTTGATAATATACTCAGCAGCATTAATTATTACTTCTACCTGGGATTTATTTTTTTTACTAGTCACAACAACTCTTAAATTAAATGCACTCCAAAGAAAAACAGCAAAAATAAAAGCAGGAGTAACAGAATTACCACTTTTTATTCTCTTAGAAGTATTTTCTAAAGCAGCATTAATAAATAAACTTTCTTTAGTTTGAGAGAATAAATACTTTAATAATCCAAAATTTAAAAGTTCATTAAAAACTTCAATTGAGTTTTCATTATGAAATAATTTAATTACTTCTTCATAGAGTCTCGCAGGAGGAATATTGGCTAGTAAATGTGCATTACTCGATATATCCTGTGAAAGCTCAGGTTCTAATATAGCCCCTAGTTTGACCTTAAAACGAATAGCACGAATCATTCTTACTGGATCTTCTTCAAAACGCTCTTTGGGATTACCTATCATTTTAATTTCAGCAATCTTTAAATCATCAAGACCTCCAACATAATCAATAACCTCAGACTTAACAAGATCATAATAAAGAGCATTAACAGTAAAATCTCTTCGGAATACATCGTCTTTCAATGAGCCATAAAAATTATCTCGAACAACCACACCACTATTTGAAGTTTTGACTTTACCTGCGCGAAAAGTAGCTACTTCAATAAATTTTCTTGCTGAGAACATTATATGAACTAATCTAAAGCGCCTTCCAATAATTCTTGAACGTTTGAAAGTTTTATGAACTTGCTCTGGAGTTGCATTTGTGGCTATGTCAAAGTCTTTAGGCTCATACCCCAACAATAAATCCCGAATACATCCACCAACTAAATAAGCATCATATCCAGCATTAATTAAAGTATAAACTACCTTTACAGCATCTTTATCAAGCAATTTTTTGTCAAATTTAACAGTCTGACGAACTGGAGTCATAAGCTCACAACTTCCCTAGGAGTCCAGCCGTCTTTTCTATGCTCACATTCGATATTTGTATAAACCCCACCTCTAACATTAAAAATAGCTTTTAATCTTATAAAACGAGGATTCATAACTTCAACTAAATCGTCAAGAATTTTATTAGTGACGGCTTCATGAAAAGCACCTTCATTCCTGTAAGACCAAAAATAATTTTTTAGTGCCTTAAGTTCAACACAAAAATTATCAGCTATATATTCTATATGAATATCGGCAAAATCTGGTTGTCCAGTTAGAGGACACAGGCATGTAAATTCCGATGAATCAATACGTATAACAAAATCCCTTTCAGTATTAGGATTATCAAAAACTTCTAAGATCTTACTTGGTGAACTAGACATGGCTTTTCTTTTTTAAATTTAAAGAGGTTATTTTATCAACATATTTAATTAATTTCAGTTTTCTAAAATGATAAGCTAGAAATATAATCACCAATACTAAAAAATGGCCGCCAATAAAGCCAATATAAGCATTTAATTCTCCACTTTCAATTGCCTTCTTTATAATCAGTAATCCATTGTTATAAAGAATAAATATGACTACACCTATTAGAAGATTGATGCCTTTTGCATTTCTAGGTGAGGTCTTTCCAAGCATAACAGCAATGATTGAAAGAATCAAAATAGAAATTGGCTGTGACAACCTCCATTGTAGTTCTGCAGCCGCCTTTCTATCACCTTGCAAAAATAAAGAAATAGAACTCATCCCTCCAATTAAGGTAGGGCCTCCAATTGACTCTTGGGTATCACCTGAAACAATCTCTAAATCATACAATTCAAACTCTAATATAGTCTTGTTACTATCACTAGGCATTCCTTGATATCTAACACCATCTTTTAACTGAAGATAGATACTTTTATTTTTAAGATTTGTATATTTAATGGCTTCTGATGCTAATATAACAACAGGCTCACCTTTATTGTAAGAATAAATAAATATCTCTTCCATGTTTTGTTCTTGTTCTTGATTAGCTATTTTAGAGTCTGAAGCATAAAAAACAATCTCACCATCTTTAAATTGTTCAAATTCACCTACAGTAATAAATGAAAACTCTGAAGAATTTTTAGTCTCCTCCTCCAAAACATTTTTTTGATTCTTTGCTGAAGGGACAATATATAAAGTTAAAGTCAGGACTAATAAAAAAATGACAAGGATGAATGGTTGAAAAAAAAACCAAAAATGCCTACTTCCTAAGCCTATAGAATTCATAACGATTGCTTCAGAACTCTTATAAAATTGCGATAGAGTTACAATAATAGACAAAAAGACTGAAAATGCCAATATTAAAGGCACGTCTCTGACCATATTAAATCCAATAATTGGAATAAGCTCTTGAATAGGAACACCTCTTTCAACGCTCTCTTGAACAGTTAAAACAAATTGATTACCAAATACTATTAATCCAATAATAAAGAATATTGCAAGAAAAATATAAACAACATTTGAGGTGAAATACTTAGCAAGTAAGCTATTTTGAAGGTTAGCAATATTAAGCAGTTTTTGCTTCATAATGTATCTATTTCTATAATAAAAACTCTATTTCTTTTGTTTCATGGAGTCAAAAAATTCATCATTTGTCTTAGAGAATCTCAATCTCTCAATTAAAAATTCAGCAGCTTCAACTGTATCCATAGGATGAAGGATTTTCCTCAAAATCCACATTTTTTGTAATTCTTGTTCATCTGTCATAAGTTCTTCTCGACGAGTCCCTGAAGCGTTAATATTTATAGCGGGGAATATTCGCTTTTCAGACAACCTTCTCTCAAGATGAAGCTCCATATTGCCTGTACCCTTAAATTCCTGATAAATGACTTCATCCATCTTGGAGCCAGTTTCAACTAAAGCAGTTGCAATTATAGTTATACTCCCACCATTTTCTATATTCCTTGCAGCTCCGAAAAAGCGTTTTGGTCGCTGTAAAGCATTTGCATCAACACCACCAGTTAATACTTTTCCAGAGGAAGGGGCAACAGTATTATAAGCTCTTGCTAAACGAGTTATAGAATCAAGTAAAATAATTACGTCTTTACCTTGCTCTGCTCTTCTTTTAGCTTTTTCGATAACAATTTCAGCAATTTGAACATGTCTTTTTGCTGGTTCATCAAAAGTAGAAGAAATAACCTCGCCTCTAACAGTTCGCTCCATCTCTGTAACTTCTTCTGGCCTCTCGTCAATTAAAAGAACAATTAACTCACACTCAGGATGATTAACGGCAATAGAAGAGGCAATATTTTGCAAAATCATAGTTTTACCCGCCTTTGGAGGCGCCACAAGTAATCCTCTTTGGCCTTTTCCAATAGGAGCGACCAAGTCAATTACTCTTGCAGTTATATCCTCTGTACCTCCATTACCTAGTTCTAGGGCTAATCTTTCATTTGGATGTAAAGGTGTTAATGAAGAAAAAGGTATTCGATTTCTAACACTCTCTGGAGAATCCTCATTCACCTCAGAAACTTTAACTAAGGCAAAATACTTTTCGCCTTTTTTTGGGGCTCTAATTTTTCCAGTAACAACGTCACCAGTTAATAAATTAAAACGCCTAATTTGATTAGGTGAAACATATATATCATCAGGGCCTGACACATAAGAATCATTTGAAGATCTAAGAAAACCATAGCCCTCTTGTAAGATATCTAAAACACCATCTCCTAGAACCTCCTCATCATTATCTGCTTTGTGTTTTAGAATTGCAAAAATTAAAGTTTGTTTTTTTGCTCTTGAAATATTTTCAATACCAAGAGATTGGGCTAATTCCAAAAGCTCAGCAGGCGTCTTAATTTTAAGTTCTGATAGTTTCATATATATTTTTAAAGTTATTAGAGAAGATTGGCATATTGCCGGGGGATGGTTAAATTAGTATATATTTGGGTTTATAGAGGAGGTTTGATTTAGAGAATTTTGTATAAAGTTAGATTATGTTATTAAATATTAGAATCCAGAAAAGCATTTAAGTTTGCCTTAGAAAGAGCACCAACTTTGGTTGCATGAACATTGCCATCTTTAAAGAGAAGCATCGTTGGAATACCTCTGATACCATATTTAGGTGGTAATTGAGTATTTTCATCAACATTGACTTTTGCAATTGTAATTCGGCCCTCATATTCATCAGCAATCTCATCAAGAATAGGCGCTAAAGCCTTACATGGGCCACACCATTCAGCCCAAAAGTCTACTAAAACAGGTTGAGAGGAGCTTACTACATCAGCCTCAAATGAGGCATCATTGACTACTTTAATTTTGTCATTCATGTATTAAAAAATTAGAAAGTAAAAATGAATTAGAAATGAATCTTCCGGTCATTATAACACTTCTTACAATAAAATCTATTAATTTAGAAAGATAGTTAATTATATAAATATAGCTATTTGAACAACATTATAACTAAGTAGTAAAAGTAAGAATTAATGGAATTGTAATAAACGACAAAGCCACTTGAGTAGAAATAATACTTGTCATAAGCCGCTCATCACCGCCAAATTGTTTTGCTAGTGCATATGATGAAGCTGCAGTTGGAACAGATGAAAAGATTACAGCAACAAAAACTTCTAACTGACTTAACCCCATAAATGTTGCAACAAAATAAGCAATTATAGGAAATACTATCAATTTGAGAGAATTAGAGATAATGATTGGGGTAATTTTTAAAGCAAGATCTCTTACTTTAATCTTTGCGCCAATAGTTAGAAGCATTATTGGTAATGCAGCAGAGCCGAGTAGGCCAGAAGTTTCATTAATGATAAATAACTTATCTGAATCAATTAGTGTTACCAGTAAACCAGCTATCATTGAGAGAATGAATGGGTTTTTTATAAGCTCAATAAATATATTAGCTATTCCTTTTGAAGATTCAAAATGTCCGGGTTGCTTTAAGTTAGACACCATGATAGAAATAACAATAATATTAATACTAGGGACATATATGAGCATAAACATAGCTCCAATTGCTAACCCTTCATCACCAAAAAGACTCCCAGCTATTGCAAGTGCTATAAATGCGTTATGCCTAACTGCACCCTGAAGAATTGATGACCAAGACTCTGGGGAATAACCTAGAAGCCTTCCCATTAAAATTACTACTATTGTAATAATGAATAATCCAGATAATATAACTATGCTATAACTATAAAACATTGATGAAGATAAGTTAATTTGGGATATGTGATGAAATAAAAGAGATGGAATCAGAACCCAATAAACAAGCTTATCATTTACATCCCAAAAAGAAATATCAGGAACACCAACCCTTCTTAAAATATTTCCTAATATTATTAATATAAATACTGGCGAAATGAGAAGAAATATTTGAAAGAAATTTGAAAACATTTATACTTTTTATTTATCTAAGAACAAGATTATGAGTATGTATTATCAATGTAATCAATAGCCATTTTTACTCGAATTAAAGTTTTTGACTTACCAACAAGTTGTGCGTTAATATCAATACTTCCTGCTTTACCATCTCCACTAATAGCAAGCCTAAATGGCTGTGCCACTTTACCAAATCCAATATCTCTAGCTTCACAAATACTTTTAATAATCGAGTGAATATTTTCAGCTGTCCAGGAGCTGATATCTTTTAAGTTAGACAATAAATCAACTAATACCAGCTTTGATTCTTTAGTAAAAACCTTATTTGCCTGGATTGAATCAAACTCTTTGAAGTCATTATAAAACATGATGCAGCTCTGAGCCATATCAACTAGGGATTTTGAGCGATCTCTGAGAGCATCGACTACTTCAGTAATATTAGGTCCATTATCTATTTCAATATTTAATTGATCAAAATGCCATTTAAGATGATAAATAAGATCTTTTACTTCTGTTGTTTTTATATAAGATTGATTAATCCATTCAAGTTTCTCTTGGTTAAAACTTGCTGGCGAATTATTAATACTACTGAGATTAAAAAGTTGAATCATTTCATCAACTGAAAAAATTTCTTGATCACCATGAGACCATCCTAACCTAACAATATAGTTAAGAAGAGCATGAGGCAGCAAACCTTCATTCCTGTAAGACAATAAATTAAGGGCTCCATGCCTTTTTGATAAACGTGTACCATCTGAACCCAAGATCATTGGCACATGCGCAAATTTAGGAATAACCCACCCCATAGCCTCATAAAGATTAATCTGCTTAGGGGTGTTATTAATATGGTCATCCCCTCTGATAACGCACTCAATATCCATATCATGATCATCAACTACAACCGTCAAGTTGTAGGTTGGTGAGCCATCTGACCTGGAGATAATTAAATCATCTAGCTCCAAGTTAGAAATATTTATTTCACCTTTAACATAATCATTAAAATTAACGTCACCATCAACGGGATTAAGAAATCTAATAACACCATTTTTTAATTCCTTGCTTCGACAAAATCCATCATATTTAGGCTTTTCTTTTTTAACAATTTGCTTTTCTCGCATTAGATCTAATCGCTCTATAGAGCAATCACAATAATACGCCTTACCTTTTGCCAGTAATTCAGAAATAACTTCATTATAGCGCTCGGTTCTATCACTTTGATAAATTGGACCTTCATCATAATCTAAGCCTAGCCAATCCATTCCCTCTAAAATTGCATCAACAGAGGCTTGAGTTGAGCGCTCCTTATCAGTATCTTCAATTCTAAGTACAAATTTACTATTATTTTTTTTTGCCCATAGCCATGCAAAAAGAGCGGTTCTAGCGCCGCCAATATGTAAATAACCAGTTGGTGAAGGAGCAAATCTTGATTTCATTTATTTTTTAAGAATTATAGGTTTCAATATCAAGTGACTTATTAGCTCATTTATTGATAGAATAATCAACACTATCAACCTACCAAATCAAATCAAATGATAAGCTAATTTTACACTGTTATAATATCCCAACATTTAAATAGCGAAGTATATTAATGGAATTCACTCAACAAAATGCTAACCAAAATACCATTATTTCATACGATGATTCAACAATTACTTTATCTCACTTAAAGTTAAATAGACCCTGCTTTATTTCTTCAAATGAATCAAAGGAGCTATCAGCTTTAAATATTGCTGAAATTAATAAAGAATTTCTATTTCCACTTTTATTAAAAGAGTCAATTGACCTTCTAATTATTGGAACTGGCAATAGCCCAGTTTTTCTATCCCCAAAACAACAAATGTTATTATCAGAAATTGGCTTAGGTGTTGAATGTATGAATAACACCTCTGCATGCTCTAGCTTTAATTTACTTCTTGGGGACTTAAGGAAAGTTGGTTTGTTAGTTTTATGATTGCTTATGCATATAAGAAAATCAGCAGGTTTTATAAGTTTTTTAAAATTGATACGCCTCTTTTAATCTTAATTATTTTACTTTCGTCTCTTGGATTGATAATTCTTTATAGTAGTTCTGGTGGCTCTTTAAGTCTAGTTTATCGTCAATTAGTTCACTTAGGTTTAGCTACATCTGTAATGCTAGTGATTGCTCAAATTCCTCCAATTTTCATGCATCGATCATCACTGATACTAATGATTCTAGGTATTTTTCTATTAATATTAGTGCTATTTTTTGGGAGCTCTGGAGGAGGTGCTCAGAGATGGCTTGATCTTGGATTAGTGAGATTTCAACCTTCAGAATTAATGAAGATTATTGTGCCAATGACAATTGCTACAATCTTAAGTGAAAAAACTTTACCTCCTAGGCCTCTTCCAGTCGTAATTTCAATGCTGGCAATTGGTCTAGTTGTTCTCCTTATTGCTAGGCAGCCAGACTTGGGAACTTCTTTATTAATAGGCGCATCTGGAGTATATGTTTTATTTTTTTCAGGAGTAAGAATAATACTATTAAAGAATAAATGGTTAAACTTATTACTTCTTTCAAGCTTGTTTGGTGGCTCTTTGTTTTTAGCTTGGAATTATTTTTTGATAGCCTATCAAAAGAGAAGAATTTTAACTCTATTTAATCCAGAGTCAGATCCATTAGGTTCTGGCTATCACATCATTCAATCAAAAATTGCAATTGGATCTGGAGGCTTAACAGGAAAAGGCGTTACAAAAGGCTCTCAATCGCAACTTGACTTTGTTCCTGAACAGTCTACTGATTTTATTTTTTCAGTTTTAGCAGAAGAACTTGGATTTCTTGGAGTTTTATTGTTAATAATAATCTACTCACTCATAATTTATCGCTGTCTTATCTTATCTTTAAGATGTGAAGACAACTTCTCAAGATTATTGGGCGCCAGCCTTACATTTGTATTCTTTACATATATTTTCGTTAATATTGGAATGGTTTCAGGCCTTCTACCTGTAGTAGGAGTTCCCCTCCCTCTTATAAGCTATGGAGGCTCCTCACTTATAACTCTTATGGCAAGTTTTGGAATTATTATGTCAATTCACAAACATAAAGGCCCAAGGTATTTACAGTAACTAGTTATAATTAACTTCTATGTAAAAATGACAACTTTTTCAGTTTAAAACTTAAAATAATTAAAAAAAATAACTTTATGAAAATTAAATCTTTTACTCTTTTCCTTAAATCAGCTTTTTTAATCCTATTTATAGCAAACGTAAATGCTGAGGAACCTCGGTTTTATATTCCAGAAGCTCCCGCAATTGCTGCAAAATCCTTCGTTCTGATGGATCATAACTCTGGTGCAATTCTTGCATCAAATAACGAAAATGAAATGAGGCCTCCTGCAAGCCTCACAAAGCTAATGACTTCATATGTCATTTTCAAGAGGCTTAAAGAAGAATTTATCAGTCTCGATGAAGAAGTCAAAATTAGTGAAAAGGCATGGAGAACTGGAGGATCAAGAAGCTTTATTGAAGTTGGAAAAATGATCAAACTAGAAGACTTACTTAAAGGAATGATAATTCAATCTGGAAATGATGCTTCTGTTGCTTTAGCAGAGCATGTAGCTGGTTCAGAAGGTACATTTGTTCTCTTTATGAACGACTATGCGCAGCAAATTGGAATGAAAAATTCTAATTTTGAAAATGCATCAGGGCTTCCTCATGATAACCAATATTCAACTGCAAAAGATATGGCGCTTCTTTCCAGCGCAATGATTAGAGAATTTCCTGATTATTACAAGTGGTACAGCCAAAAAGAATTTACATACAACAACATCACACAGCCCAATAGAAATAAACTTTTATCAAGAGATAGCACTGTAGATGGATTAAAAACTGGCTGGACTATCAAAGCTGGATACTGCTTAGTAACAAGTGCTAATCGAGTTGGTATGAGGCTTATCTCAGTTGTTCTTGGCTCAGAAAGTCCTGATATTCGAACTGCTGAAACAGAAAAACTTTTAGACTATGGATTTCGTTTTTTTGAAACGCAGTCAGTCAATGATATTTCTCACCAAGTTTCTGTATATAAATCCAAGCAGGCAAATATAAAGGTTGGATTATCCGATACAAGCTTTTTGACGTTGCCGCGAAACCAATTCAAATATACCACTCAAACTATCAACCTCTCTGGCGATCTAATTGCGCCAATTAATAAAGGTGACCAGGTAGGTACACTTGTAATAAGCTTCAGCAACGAAGATATTGCAACTCTCCCACTTATAGCCCTTGAAGACGCAACTGAGGGTGGTATCTTTACTAAACTGATTGATACAGTAAAACTTCTTCTTAGATAAATTTTGGTCTATCTTAACGGAAGCTTCATTCAAAAAGACAAAGCCTACATTTCTGTAATGGACCGAGGCTTCCTTTTTGGTGATGGTGTCTATGAAGTTTTTCCAACCTATAACAAAAATATTTTTGGATTAGACTCCCATCTTAACCGTCTTCAAGATGGACTAGATGCTATTAATATTAAAAATCCTCATAGTAAAAATGAGTGGATAAGCCTTATAAAAAAACTTTTATCTTTTGATACAAAAAATACTAACCAAGCCATATATTTACAAGTGTCTAGAGGCTGTGATGAAGATAGAAAACATACTCATGGAGATCTTAAGCCAACTGTATATCTTCAGTCAACCT
>Ga0209816_1001983_pt1 | contig 14821 bp, 12 predicted proteins | sample CoawatmetaG01DNA_FD_187509 | JGI IMG/M metagenome (GOLD analysis project Ga0209816, IMG submission 187509) | Marine microbial communities from the West Antarctic Peninsula - Coastal water metaG017-DNA (SPAdes) (version 2) | ecosystem: Environmental > Aquatic > Marine > Coastal ... | reverse complement strand
GCCGCAATGATCTCGGGCGAGGCTGGCAAAGTTGTGATGGACTGGGAGTAAGTCCCACTGTTCCCCGCGCCAAGCTACTTCTGCAGAATCTTCAAGAATAGATGAAGTGCGCAAGGCTCACCCCAGGATCCAAGGTTACTATTAGGGTGGCGGATTTAGTGGGGAGGGGTTTTGTTCTTCAAAAATTAAAATCTTGTGGTAGTTTGGCTATGAAACAAAAGAAAAAGGAATACTCATGTCTTGCCTTGTTAAATCCGAGTATGTTGGCACGATCACCTGGCTGGGGCGTGTTACTGCGCCAGAGGACAATATCAAATCTGAAGCCCTGAACACTGCTGAAGCCACCTTTGATGGCATTGTGGGAGAGTCTCATTCCGGCGCAACCCGCCCCTCCTGCGTGCGGGTCACGATGCTGTATCCCAAAAGTACAGAAATCCGAAACACCCGTCAGCTATCAATCTTGTCAGCCGAAGAAATTGCAGAAATTGCAGCGAGTATTGGACTGGAACAGTTGGACCCAAGCTTGCTTGGCGCATCCATCGTCATCGCAGGACTCCCCGATTTCACGCACATCCCACCCGGTTCGCGGCTACAAACGGTGGCGGGCACAACATTGACAGCCGATCTGGAAAACGCGCCTTGCAATTTGCCTGCCAAAGAAATCGAAACTGAATGTCCAGGCCATGGCAAAGCGTTCAAAAGTGCAGCCAAAGCACGCCGTGGCATCACAGCCTGGGTCGAACGACCCGGCCCCCTCTCACTAGGTGACACCGTGCATTTATTTGTTCCAACACAGCGCGCCTGGCAGCCAAAGTAGCGACCTTATGAACCTACCACTCCAGTACTAAAGGCCCGAGGTGCGAAGCGAAGGGCACTTGATCAGGAGTCCCTGGGGTGAGCCTTGCGCATTTCCTCCAATTGGATCAGGCTCAGTCTAGAAGTAAGCATGAAATGGATCAATCTCACTAGGTTTGATGGATGAAAACTTTGAGATATAGTTGTCAATTCGGTTTTGAATACTCAATCATTAATTGGATCAATATCTTCTTATCTGAACCGTCCATAGTGGGTAAAAAGACAATGCCTTTGTTCATTCCAGCTACGTTTTTGTTTATCCAGTGCTTAAAAGTACGTGTAAATTCAGACTCTTTCCATTTGGCTGTAATTCCATACCTGTCCTTGCCACCACCAAAGCCAAATTCAGATAAAAAGATAGTTTGTATTTTAGCTTTAACAATCCATTTCTTCCAAATCTCTATATTTTCCATATGCATCTTATTATCGCCAGGATATTTTAGTTCAAAATCATCCAAAATAATAGCATTACCAAATGAATCAAAGTTAGATAAGACTGGTGGCGAGTTCTTTTTTAAATAATCCCCTGTCACAAATATATTAGCTATTTGTCCATGTATCTTTCCTTTAAACTTACTACGGATTCCATTTAATACTGCCTGTCGTTGATTAAATGGATTGTATACCAAAAACTCTACACCATACTTTTCAGCTACATCAGCTAGTTCAATGAGTAGGGTATTTTGTTCCCTCAACAGTACAGAAAGTACATTTTTTGGTAGGAACTCAATTTTAGTTGGTTCAACTCCTTTAATTCTATTTTCTATCCCTACACTCTGACTACTCAAAATAACGCCAATATTAGCTTTTTTAAAAGTGTTTATTTGGTTGCCAACTTTACACAACCACTGTTTCTTTGATAGTTGTCCAAGTCGACCCCAAACAAGTTTGCCAGATTTTTTATCAAAGCCATAAATACTATTTAACTCAATAATATTTGCTCTGGCTGATTTAAGTTCTTTTGTCGACCAAGAGGGTTCGCCTTTTCTAGGCTCCCAGTTTAATCTAATACCAGTTAGTTTTGAAGGGTAAGAACGTTTAATATTAGATGGTCTTTCGACAGTGCAACTGGAGTTGTTATTACTATTATTCCCCTGCCCCCAATACTTTGCCATACAAGGCTCCATTTTGGCACTATCAGGTCTTTTTTTATTATTAGCATATGCTTCAAAGTCTTTTTCACCAAACACGTCTTTTAAACAAGATTTTAACTCTTCAGAACCAGAAACAAATGGGCTGCCACCACCTTGTTTAGTGTTATGCCCTTTATTGCTGTTATCTGATGCAATCGAACTGGTAGCAAATATTACAACAAATAAAGTTATTAAATATTTAGACATATTATTTACACCAACCTAGTTGCTTACCGCCGTCATAGACAAAAACTAGTAGATAGAAAAAGAGTTAATAGTGCTTTTACTCACTCATTGAATCATATGGTATAGCAAAATAGTAGCCCAAAAAGTGAACATATTAAAGACGTTGGCTACTTTAGCACGCGCCTTGGATCCTCGAGAGGATGGAGTCCTACAGACGGAAAGACTGTCTGTGGGACTCCATCTTAGCAATAAATATTTAGTTATCCGCGTGTCCAGGCGGCAAAATCTTTACCCTCTGTAGAAAACTCGATTCCTAAAGCTGGTTCTTCTCCTACGACCCAAGCATCATGACCTGGCGCAAGGCGATAGGCATCACCCGCATTTATAGTAATTTCGGTTCCGTCATCAGATGCAACATGAATGGTACCTTGCATCAAAACACCTATGTGTCCCGCCTGACATGAATCTGTGCCAACATGTGGTTTTATACATTCTGACCATTTCCAGCCAGGTTGCATGTTCGCTTTGGTTATCGTGATTGGACCAAAAGTTATAGTGGCTGCATGTGTTTTATCTGGTGATTGAGATCCATCAGGGCTCGACCAAGATTTTTTTTCTACTGTCGCCATTTGTTATTCCTTTCTATTTTCCGAATCATTATATTAAATAATTCTATACATTTACTACACCAAAGCTAGGAGTAATTAGATCTACCAAGAGAACTACATAGTCACCGAAAATAGTTCAATTATTCATTTAACACTAGGTGACGGTACCAAAGGCCAAGAACCGGGGAGCTACTTATCGCACCCCGCCTCTCTATAACTGAGACTATAACCTTGGATCACTGGATCTAGGGATGGGTGGTTTTATTGCAGTGTATTAAGCTAGCTTATCGATGCGGGACTTCACCACTCAATGTTGTTCCAAGGACCCCCATTATTGCGTCAGGGTCACGCATTAGTGTTAGGATTCTTTCACAATACTCAATTAATTCAGTAGATGGCTTTGTATTTGGGAATAAGGGTTGGTTACATTTATTACATTTAAAAACCCCGCGTTCAAAACCTTAAGCTCTAAGTTAGCTTTCTGCCTGTTGTTGATGAAGACAATGTCTACATAAAAAAATCGACTGCCCTAAAAAAGTTACCGTTAAAAATTTAATAAAAGAAACAGACAGAAAACCTTTACTATTTACCCCAGGGGCAGAGTGCTTCCACCTGTTGGCGGCCAAGCTTATTCAATGTTTTTATATTATCTGTATAAATCTTCTCAGGGTCCACAAAGTGAGCGAGGGTTTTAGTCATTTGAGCTTGACGCAGAAGGTGTATGGTTGGATAGGGTGAGCGATTAGTAAAGTTGCTAAGATCGTCAGCAGCCGCACCCTCAAATTGATATTGGGGATGAAATGATGCTAATTGCACATGCTCTGTCAGATCTGCCTGCTCCAATAGCTGCTGAAACCAATCGAGTAAGTCGAGGTAATCATCGAACACTTCTAGGCCTTGGGTAAACATGAGCAAGCTAGTGGCAACGTCATTTTCGTCAGCCCCAAGCAAGCGCTGTAACTCATTCACATAGAACTGCTTTAATTGTGCATCGGTGGTGGCATCACAGATGGCATAATACACTTGGTCTTGGGCTATGACACTATGGGAAAACGGGCATAGATTTAATCCTACTACCATTTGCTCAAGCCATCGACGGGTGTTTTTGACTATGTCTTGGTGAGCTATTGATAATGTCTTAGGGCCCAATTTATTGATACCATCCATGTCTAATAAATCTCATAAACTAATTGTTGCATCAAATACTCTTTCGCGCAATGATCACTTAGTTAGCTCTTACTGGGTAAAACTGTTTTGAATACATGGAAAGATAATCATTACAATCGGGAACGGAAACTTATTTGAAACTACATATCGAAAAGGTAAAAGGCGAGTAATCCCCCATACCTATTAGGGCGCAGCGCATGACAGAAAAATCCATTTTTAATGACGATCGCAAGCTGACGTACCTGAATTCAGAAGGGGCCGATAAACCTTTGATCAGCCCCATCGCCGATGACGTCTTGCAATGTGCCCGTGCCTATCGTCTGGGTCGCATGCGGGCGCAGCTGGATAGGTCCGATTGCGCTGCCATGTTGCTCTATGATCCCTGCAACATCCGCTACGCGTTCGATTGTTCCAATATGCAGGTTTGGACACTACACAACCCCATGCGCTATGCCCTGATCCTTGCTGGCGGGCCGGCCATCATGTTTGAGTTCAAAGGCTGCATGCGACAAAGTGAAGGTTTGCCCGGTATCGACGAATTACGGATGGCCAAGACGTGGATGTTCATGGGGTCAGGCGACAAGGTTGAGGCCGCAGTTTCGAACTGGGCAAATGAAATCGCCGATCTTGTCAACAAATATGGCGGTGGCAATAGGCGCATTGCCTGTGACACGCTTGGTGGCAACGGTGTTAAAGCCTTAGAGGCCCTTGAGTTGACCTATGTCGAGGGCTCGCAGTTCACCGAAATTGCGCGGTCAATCAAATCTACAGATGAGATAGAACTAATGCGCTGGACAATTCGCGTCTGCGAGGCAGGCATGGCGCGCATTTATGAAAATTCTGTGCCAGGTGTAACTGAGCAGGAATTGTGGGCGCATCTGCACTTTGAAAATGCCCGGTCAGGTGGCGATTGGCTTGAGACCAAATTGCTGACCTGTGGGTCGCACACAAATCCGTGGTATCAGGAATGCTCGGACCGGGTCTGCCAGCAGGGCGAGATGATCTCCTTTGACACCGATATGATCGGGCCGTTCGGGTATTGTGCTGATCTTTCGCGGTCCTGGACCTGCGGATTTACAGATATGAACGACACGCAACAGCGGCTTTACAGCACGGCACGTGATCAGATTGAACACAATCTGGCACTAGTGATCCCCGGCATCAGCTTTGCTGAATACAATGCCAAAAGCTGGCGTATACCCAAAAGTCATATCGATTATCGCTATTCGCTGGCGTTGCATGGTGTGGGGATGGCCGATGAATATCCAGTTGTGCCTCTGCATGTTGATTTTGATGAAAGCACCGCAATGAGTGGGCATCTGGAACCGGGTATGGTCGTTTGCGTCGAAAGCTTGATCGGCGAGGCTGGCTCGGAAAGCATTAAGTTGGAAACACAGGTTCTGGTCACGCAAACAGGATACGAACGGCTTGATAGTTTCCCATGGGAAGATGATTAACCATGGCCCTCCAAATATCCCCCAGCAGAGCTATAGTTGACTGAAAACCGATATGCTCAGCTTTGATCTTGGAGCCCATTTCTTTCTGATTAGCATATCTCACACTACGTTCAAATGTCTAATTTTGGCTAACAGTTTGGCATACAGTCTAACTGGGACCTAGGTGCAAGGTGCGAAGACCAAGTAGACTGTAGACCAAATCATAGACCAAAAAATGCCTGTTGCAGGAACCATAATGAGACTGTAGCCTTATTACGTTGAGTTAATGCTTTGGCTCATCTCTTACTGGCGGAGCCTTCGCGGTGTGTGGGTACCATTTCAACCAAGATCCACGGTCCAAGCACCTGATTTGTAAGAATTTTTGTTGTCTGAGCTGGAGATCTAGAATGATAATGGAGACTGTAAGAACTCTTAATGGACGTGCTGTAACCTTTAACAAATTGTCAAAGAAAGATTAGAATTGCCAAAGCATAAATTGAAAGCAGCTTAGCAAACGGAGACTGCTAACATTATGGCTAATCATAAGAAGACAGAAGCTTATCCCATGCTATGTCGCAATTGTGGCAAAGCTGGGCATTTTGGAAGCGCACTACCTCCTGAGTTTTGTTTAGCTTGTAGTTCTTCTAATATACGCGTCCATCCTGAACTGTTCTCACTCAACATTGCGCATATTGATTGTGATGCGTTTTATGCTTCAATCGAGAAGCGTGACAACCCAGCAATTGCTAATAAACCAGTAATTGTTGGTGGTGGTGATCGTGGTGTTGTTGCTGCTGCTTGTTATATTGCCCGTAAATTTGGTGTGCGTTCAGCGATGCCAGCTTGGCAAGCGTTAAAAAAATGTCCTGAAGCAGTTGTTATTAGACCAAGGATGGAACATTACGTTGCGATTGGGCAACAAATTCGGGATCAAATGCTTTCATTAACACCACTTGTGCAACCGCTTTCGATTGATGAAGCCTTTCTTGATCTTACTGGAACGCAGAAGTTACACCGGGCTAGTCCAGCAGAGGCTTTGCATCGCCTTCAGCAAAACATCAAACGAGATATTGGCATATCAGTTTCTATTGGCTTAAGTGGTAATAAATCGTTGGCTAAAATGGCATCAGATCGTGACAAGCCAGACGGTTTTTTTGTGGTCGGTATGGACGAAGCAGAGTCTTGGCTTGCTCCTCAACCTGTTTCGGTTTTGTATGGTATTGGGAAATCGGCTATTGCTCGGCTAAATGCCATTGGTGTTTTTAGCTGTAATGACCTAGCAACAGGAGATATAAAAGCCCTGTCAGCCGTTCTTGGCGTTCAAACTGACACTGTGATGAATTTGGCAAAGGGTGTTGATCCTCGACCAGTTGTTATTGAACGAGGGGCAAAGTCTGTCTCTAATGAAACAACCTTTTCGCAAGATTTATCTGACCTTAACGCGCTTGAAGTTGAATTGGAGGCACTATGTCTAAAATTGTCGGCACGCTTGAAAGCGAAAGGAATTGCAGGTGGAACAGTTACTTTAAAATTAAAGCGAGCAAACCACCGAACAATAACCCGAAGTCGAACTGTTTCAAGCCGTATTGATAAGGCTTACCATTTATTTGAAATTGGACGGGATCTTTTAAATAAAGAAATAAAAGATACAAATTTTTACAGGCTCCTAGGAATAGGTGTTGATAATATAGGTAAAGCTTCTGAGGCACGGTTATTTGATCTTTTAGGTGGTGAAGATGACAAACGAAATCGGCTTGAATCGGCAGTTGATGAATTACACTCAAAAATGGGTAAAGAGGTATTGTATACTGGGCGACAGTTCACAAAAAACCTGCAAAAAAAACAGAATCCTACATCTTGATAACCAGCTTTCCAAAATGTCCGGCACCTCGCATAGCGTGATAGGCTGACCGGGCATCCTTGAAATCAAAAGTCTGATCAATCACCGGTTTCAGGTTATGGGCCTCGATTGCGCGGTTCATATCAGCAAACATAGTCCTTGATCCGACGTAAATACCCTTAACGGTTATAGATTTTACCATAATTGGCGTTGGGTTGATTGCACCTGAAACGCCTGTCAAAACACCAATCAGGCCAATAATACCACCAACTCTCACCGCATTCACCGATCGATCAAAGGTCCCTGGGCCGCCAACTTCCACAACTCGGTCAACACCTGATCCGCCAGTAAGTTCCAAAACAGCTGCGTCCCATTCAGGGTTCGTTCGGTAATTGATGACTTCACTGGCACCCAACGCCTTCATCTTTTGCAATTTATCGTCCGAAGATGAGGTGACGATTGTCCGCGCGCCCATCATCGTACAAAATTGCTGGGCAAAAACAGAAACACCACCGGATCCAAGCAACAGCACTGTTTCCCCAGCCTTCACTGGGCGCGGAAGAGTGAGTGCATGCCACGCCGTTAGCGCTGCACAGGGAAGGGTTGCTGCCTCCTCATCAGTTAGGCCGGTTGGTGTGGGAATAACACCGTCTTCGAGCAGAATGACTTCCTCTGCCAAAACGCCCTGACGAGGCCCTCCTAACGCCGAAGCCATGACGGGAGCGGTGATTTCACCAGCTATCCACTCTTCAAAAAAGCAAGAAGTAACCCTATCCCCTTCCTTCAACTTTACTCCCTCACCAACGGCGGTTATCACACCCGCCCCATCAGAGTTGGGCACTATTGAAAATGGCAACTTGCGAGCACCTGCTCCCTCGATCGTAATCAGGTCACGGTAATTAATAGAGTTCGCATTCATGCGCACCCGCACCTGTCCGGGGCCGGGGATAGGTGTTTCGCGCTCTCCAAGATGCAGTGCATCTACTCCATCACCAGAAATAATTTCCCATGCGTGCATTCCAATTCTCCTTTTAAAATATGAATATAAATAACTTTGTATATGTCCTCAGTGAAAACAACTGCTGTTGGCCCAGAGCAGTCATTCGTTCGTGCTCTGAGAATAAATTTCAAGGCAGTCGAGTAAATTTAATTCACTCTCACAACGACCTTACCAAAGTTCTTCCCAAGAAGAACGTCATTGAGCGCTGCCGGTGAATTTTCTAAACCATCGACCATCTGTTCCTTATACTGTACCTTGCCTTCAGCCAGCCATTCCGTCATATCTCGCACAAAATCGATGTAGGTGGACTTTGGAAAACTGTCGGAGATAATGAAGCCCTGCACCTTCACTTTCATACGCAAGATGGTGCCCATGATAGCAGGACCGAAATCCATGCCTTTGGGGAGGCCTGTGAGATTGTACCACGATACAACACCGCAGACGGGCATGCGAGCAAAGGAATTCAAAAGGGGTAAAACTGCATAAAGCACTTTGCCTCCGACATTTTCGAAATAGACGTCGATACCATCTGCACAGGCGGCTTTGAGTTGCTCTACAAAGTCGTCGGCTTTGTGGTCAATACAAGCGTCGAAACCCAGAGTTTTGACGACATGGGCACATTTTTCAGCGCCACCTGCTATGCCAACCACACGGCAGCCTTTGATCTTAGCGATTTGCCCGACAGTGGCACCAACGGGGCCTGAAGCTGCAGCAACAACCACTGTTTCGCCAGGTTTTGGTTCTCCTATATGCAACAATCCCGCATAGGCCGTGTATCCAGGCATTCCCAGAATACCGAGCGACCATGATGGGTTCTTAGGGTCTTTGCCAAGGTTCGTTACCTCCGCACCGTCTGAAATCGCAAAATCCTGCCAACCGCTTCGAGATAAAACATAATCACCCGCCTCAAAGCCATTAAGGTTTGAGGATACAACCTCGGCGACCACCTGCCCTGACATCACTTCACCAATTTGCAACGGTGCCACATAGGATTTAGCATCATTCATCCGACCCCGCATATAAGGATCAAGTGAAAGATAAGCCGTGCGCAATAACATCTGACCCGCGCCAGCTTGTTGAATGTCGGTTTCTTCAAGGCGAAGCGTATTTGTGCTCGGTAACCCTTTTGGGCGCTCTGCGAGGACTATCTGACGATTGGTAATAGATGTTTGAGGCATGGCAATCTCCTATGGATGAAAAGTTTCTAATATGAGTTAGGCAGCGGCATCTGTGGTTTGCTGTCTAGTTAGGTTTGATAACGAATAAAAGCGATGGTCTCTGAGCCAAAGATAATTTTAGTCGGATTGTGAAAGGTGAAGTTCTGCATTTTCATTTCCTATTAGACTAGTCGTCTTAATACAAAGAACAGATGGTCTATTTGTGATCCGTTAAAATGGGGAGGTAACAGTATTGTATCAGGTGTCGGAAGGCCGTGCGTGTTTCAAGATGCGTTCGGTATTGCACATGGAAGATTCCAGGGCACTTTGGTCGTGCCAAATTTTGGTCAGAACAGTCGCGCCCAGCCATTGGTTATATAAAACAAGGGCCGTGTCAGCGGCGACTAGATCATTTGGCAAAGAACCATCAGCTATGCCCTCTTCAATGCCGTCAGCCAATCGGCTGATAATATGATTGGTCCCCCGCTGTAAGGCCAACCGCATGGGTTCGGACAGATCAGATACCTCACCACCAAGCTTTACCACCATACACTTCGTTTCAGCATCATCACCACATTGCGTTTCCAACCATCGCTGCCAATAGCTCATCAACCGTTCGGCACCGTTCATGCCTTCAGCACTCAAAAGGATTTCCAAGCGCATAAGGTAAGCCTCAAAATAGCTATCGAGCAGCGCCTCGCCAAAATACTCCTTTGATTTGAAGTAATGATAGAATGATCCCTTGGGGACCTCAGCCGCGTTCAGCAGTTCGTTCAATCCAACCGCAGAAAAGCCCTTGCCTAAGATAATTGGCTTGGCCGTGTCGAGAATATGCTGTCGAATGTCTGTGTTTTGTGTGTTCATGAAAGTATCTATAGTCTAAAAATAGACCAGTCGTCTAGAACTTATTTTAACCAATTGTTCTCTATTCAAATCAGTACCCGGTAGCATTCTGTAAATGTCCGAGCCCTTTGTTCTAGCTTGAATAAAATACGCTTTAGCAGTGGCGACAAACAAAACCCTCCTCCAATGAACCCACCACTCTAATACTAAAAGCCCGAGGTGCGAGGTGCAGGGCACTTGGTTCGGGGCCCTGGGTACGTAGCCTTCCGCCCTTCATTGATATGGATCGGGCTCAGTAACCCCCGGATCCACTTAAAACTGTGGAATGTCCGTCAGATATTATTGATCAGATTGATGGTTGGACAACGAGGCGCCCTCGGTGGAGATTTTTTCATGATAAAGTCCTTTTATTTCCCAAATACTGTATAACCAACGAAAGCTGATGTGTTAGATGTCCAGGGTGTCAATATAAAAGATACATAATCTAAGATACCTTTGTTATCTAAATTTATAGGATAAGCATATGACATTGTTTGTCTATTAGGGGAGAACCCTTTTATCATTTGTTCTTTAATTACTACCATTTGTGATTGAGGAATTTCTGTAAATTTGCCTTCACCATCATTTTCAAAAATTGACATTCCAAATCTACCGTCTGCATCAAAAGAACCTCCATGAGAGTCAATGATATCTAGATCTCCATCATTATCATGATCTATCAGTCTTACGGAACCTTCCCCATGTGCTTGTTTTAATGGTTGTCCATCTTGATCTCGCACATCGGTTATTCGCTTTGTGGATGTATCAACTAATTTACCATTTTTGTTATGAAATATAATTATCCTACGGCCTTGATAATATGGATTTTTACGATGTATTGTTACAATAGCATCAAGAAATCCATCTCCATCAATATCACCAAAGGTAGCGTTGTTTACCTGCATGTTGCCGCTGCCATAGTCATGTTGCAGCATAAGCTTTATAAGTTTACGACTTCCATGCCTGCCTGATTTTGATTGCCATAAATGTCCCACCCCATTGAAGTCAAAAGTTATTAAATCTCCGCAACCATCATTATTAGTGTCAAATATTAAAGATGCTCCTTTCGGAGGAGATGCTTTAAAGCTCACATTTTTTGGTAGACGTTTTGTATCGTTAGTAAAATTTCCATTTCCATCATTTATCAATAAAATTCCACCAGCATAGATATCGATATCACCGTCACAATCAATATCACCAGATGAACTGGTGTGTGCGAAAGTGGCATTCATGGCAAGGCCACCTTTTTCTTGACCTTCTATTTGATTACTAGCGTCTCGAAGTTTTCCTTTACCATCACTAAGTAATAAAACATGAGGTTCATAATCATGAATATTCCCAATGTTTTTTACGCGTTTTATAACTCCCATAGAACCAGAGAAAATATCATCTATACCATCATTATTAAAATCAGATACTGTCATACGATACATGAAGTGTCGTAAAGGCATTTTACCCTTAGCATATATTTCTGGAGATGAGATTAGGGCTCCTTGTCCATCATTTAAATATATTCTTATGTGAGATGGGGTTTTTAGCCGTGGTGTTGTATGGGTAAAATATATCCATGCAATAGCAAGATCTTGAAGGCCATCACCGTTAAAATCACCTAATGCAGCATTATGTGGATTAGGTGAATACAATCCTTTGCTCTCATTGCAATCTTCTGGGGTCGGGTAGCAAAAAGGGGGTGCAGTTTCGGTTGACGCAATAGCTGTAAAGCCAATTTCTCCTAGATTATAAAGTTTTTTAAAATAAGCATCTTTAAAATTTTCCTTAAAACCTAAATGAGAAACATCGAATGTCTCTTCTGCATGACTGATATCAGAAGTTTGGGGTAGAAATATTAATTTTCTTTTGCGTAAATCTTGCAAAATACTTGGCGACCATTTGCCGTTATGAGATTTATTTAATTCTTTTCTATAAAATTGTTTTAACCCTGTTTTATATTTATTGCTCCATACACCTGATGGAGGATTTTGCACGTAGGAAAATCGTTGTAATAAAAGTTGAGCCTCGAACATGCCCGATGTTCCGTGTAATGCACTTTTTAAATCAGAAATTTCATTGTCATCAAGTTTTCCGTCAAATATGCCACCAATATCTCTATAGAATTTTTCAAGCGCTTTACGAGTTTTCTTACCGTAAGCACCATCAGCTGATCCAGCATTATAGCTGAGCTGGTTTAGCATTTGTTGGGCTTCACTTATTGGTGATGCAATTGAACTTGAGCCAATGACAATTAGAAAAAATACTGCTGGTATGATTTTTAGTAGTTTCATTAAAATAAACCTAGTTATTTATTAGTATCATTTATATATATTTTTATTGATGTCAAACCTAGCAGACTAGATTTTTTTGTGAAGAACAAAACCCTCTCCCAATGAAACTACCACTCTAGTACTAAAGGCCCGAGGTCCGAGGCGCAGGCTCCATAATCCGGGGTCCTTGGGGTCAGTCTTGCGCGCTTCGGTTATTTGGATTGGGCTCAGTAACCCCCGGCTCGTGGCATAGGGGGTATATGTACGTACAGTTACACACACGGGGTTTTCAGTTGCTACAAATATAAAGATACGGCAGGGTGTCGGGTATGAAATTACTACATGCCATCGGTTTCTTACTGTTTAAATTATCAACTTCTCTAAGCAAGATAACTTGGTATCTCTCCTTGATATTCATAGCTATCTCTTTGGTCGTAATGGTACTACTGGTTGTTAAGATTAGTTAGATGAAAAACTCGGAGAAACACTTATGATAGATAAAATAAAGTTTTTAGTAAAAAGGTGACACTCTTACCTTACCCTTTTAATCTCCAGTACAACTCGAGTGCCTCACTCCAGTTAAGCTGCTGAATTGTCTCATCTTTTTATGAGCGAGACTTCAAGTAGTGTACAGGTACACTCCTAATATCTACCTTGTCATTCCACTCCCGATCTACTAGGAAAATTTAAAAATTGGAGAATCTTGAACTATGAAATCTTTAAATATACTTATTCTTGGAGCTTCCTACGGCTCCTTATTAGCGACAAAAATCGTTTTAGCCGGTCATGACGTGAAAATGGTTTGTCTTCCGAAAGAAGTTGAGTTGTTTAACAAAGAAGGGGCAATCATTAGAATGCCCATAAAAGGAAGAGACAACCTTATCGAAATCCGTTCAAAAGATTGTTCTGGGAAGCTTTCAGCTGACAGCCCGAACAGTATAAATCCAGCAGAATATGATTTGATAGTTTTAGCGATGCAAGAGCCACAATATTCTTCTCCTGATGTAGGAGTCCTTCTGCAAAAAGTGGCAAAGTCTAAGGTCCCGTGTATGTCCATAATGAATATGCCACCGCCACCCTTCCTCAAACGATTTAACTCCTTAAATGTCGATGAATTAAGGTCTTGTTATAAAGAGTCGAGTTTATGGGATGAATTTGATCCAGCATTATTTACTCTCTGCAGCCCAGATCCTCAGGCATTTAGACCGCCCGATGAAAAGTTGAATGTTTTACAGGTTCGTCTTCCAACAAACTTCAAGGCTGCGCGGTTTACATCTGATAGTGATACAGAAATGTTGCAACGCCTTCAAAATGATATTGAAAACCTTAGATTTACAACAAAAGATAACATAACAATTGAACTTCCTGTAAAGCTAAAAGTTCATAATTCTATTTATGTGCCATTGGCCAAGTGGGCGATGTTAATCGCTGGAAATTATCGCTGTGTACAACAAAACCAGATGCGTCCAATAAAAGAAGCTGTTCATAGTAATATTGTTGAAACTACCAAAATATATGAGTGGGTTGTTGATTTATGTGTAAGTCTTGGCGGAGCACCCAATGATTTTGTTTCATTTGAAAAGTATGCAAATGCAGCACTTTCTTTAGAAAGCCCTTCATCAGCTGCTCGAGCGCTCGACAATGGAGCCATAGCTATTGAGCGTGTTGACAAGCTCGTTCAAGCTATTGCACTGCAAAATGATAGAAGGTTGGATTCGCTAGACGTCACAGTATCCCTAGTTGATGGTTGGTTAGAAAAAAATCGATTAAAAGAAAAATGAAAACTGCATTGGTCGTAATAGACGTACAAATGGCTCTAGCACGTGATGATGCAAATGCTACCAAGATCCACGGTCCAAGCACCTGATTTGTAAGGACAATTATTCTTTGCAACAATTGGGGTGTACCACATGGGTGTATCCAAACAAGACACTTGCGTTGTGCTTGTGGGTTGCCAACATATTGTTATTGCAATGATTGCACTCGGACCAAGGTCCTAGAGTAGGCATCGCACTCCGTGTGGGGGCACCATTATTCCAGTTAAGCTACCAATTTTCATTACCAGTTCTCCTTAATAATTCCTAACTTTTTTTCCCAAGGCATAGTGATATCTCCTCTGCTATAGAAACATTTACCTTCTTCATCCATATATTTTTCATAATTGTGTTTTGTAAGTTTCCACTTGTCTTTTGTAAGACATGTTACTTCGAAAGGATCAAATGGAGTATCTGAAGTGGGTTTAAAATAAACACTGTCTTGCATGTCGGGACAAGTTTTAATGTTATGGCCCCAGTAG
>Ga0209816_1001971_pt1 | contig 14881 bp, 17 predicted proteins | sample CoawatmetaG01DNA_FD_187509 | JGI IMG/M metagenome (GOLD analysis project Ga0209816, IMG submission 187509) | Marine microbial communities from the West Antarctic Peninsula - Coastal water metaG017-DNA (SPAdes) (version 2) | ecosystem: Environmental > Aquatic > Marine > Coastal ... | reverse complement strand
GAGTGGTCGGCCCTCGGCACCAAGCATAAAGACGGTGAATGTGGGCGTAGATACGAGACATTCGACAGCAAGAACGGCAAGCACAGCGTCACGTTAGCCTCTGTGAAGGCGATGGAAAAAGCTGTTGTGTCTGTTCAAGTTGCAGAAGAAAGGTTGCCACGGATGCTGCGGGAGTGGGCATTCGTGCATGTGGAAGGCTCTGCGCGTGTACTGCGCGAAGATTTAAATAAAGACAATATGGTGCTATATAAGCTTGATGACTTAAAGAAAGAACACATGAACTGCCGCGTATTATCTGGCGACGAGAAGCCGAAGTTGTTAAATTTGGTAGATATGTGGCTTGAGGCTCCCGAACGCCGAACGTATGCCGCAGGCTTAACATTCGCGCCCGATATTGAGACGCTAGATAGGTATAACCTCTGGCGCGGGTGGTCGGTTGAAGCCTGTGAGGGTGACGTGGCTCCCTGGTTAGATTTCGTCACGTACGTTATCGCGGACGGTAACGCCACCCACGCGAATTACATCATAGGTTGGGCGGCTCAGATTATTCAGAAGCCAATGACTAAGGTCGGTGTCGGGTTAGTGCTGAGAGGCGGGAAGGGGACGGGGAAAACGATGTTCGGCGAACTTCTCGGACACCTGTTTGCCGCGCATCACATGATCGTGTCGCGGGCCGAGGCGGTGACGGGTAACTTCAACAGGCACTTAGAATCTACGCTACTACTTCAAGCAGACGAGGCTTACTGGGCAGGTGCGAAGTCGAGCGAGGGCGCTTTGAAAGACCTTCTGACTAATGACAGAATCCAGATAGAGCGTAAGGGCGTGGACTCTTACTCGGCGCCAAACTACACCCGCGTACTTTTCACCTCGAACGAGTCATTCGTTGTGCCTGCAAGCTTAGACGAGAGACGCTTTGCGGTCTTCGATGTCGGTAACGCCAGGCAGCAAGACAGCTTGTATTTCGACGGGCTTGACCGATGGTATAAAGGTGGGGGTTCGGCGGCGTTACTTCATTACCTGCGAAACTTCGATCTGACGAATTTAAATTTACGGCTAGTGCCACAGACGATGGCCCTCCAAGATCAGAAGTTAGAGGCGCTGAACAACGTGAATGAGTGGCTGTTGAACTGTCTGCAGAGCGGTGAGATGAGGCAAGCGTCCGTCGGTGGGAATGTTGTGCAGTTCGGCGGTGCGGCTCAGAAGTCTGAGATATACGCGATATACGCATCGACTCTGCGTGACAACCGATTCCAACAGCCGATCAAGGAGAACACATTTTGGAAGCAGTTAAAAGACTATGACGCGCTTTTCCATAGCCCGGTTCAGCGAGAAATAGCCGGCGTGAGGGCGCGACACATCACGGTGAACACGCTAGAGGCTTCGCGCTTCATCTTCGACAGCGTCAACAACCTTCAAATTAACTGGTCGGATATAGACGCGGGCGCCATAGACGACGACCCATTTGATCCGGCGAACTGGGATAAGGAGTAAATCATGGGAAAGGGCAGCACTCAACGGCCAACAAAGGCCGAGTTTTGGAGCAATTGGGACGCCGTGTTCGGCGAGAAGTCCGAAGATGATGGCGTCACAAATCATAACTGTGAGCGTTGCGGTTGGATCGAAGAGGACGCAGTTATTGTTGATGAAGAGATCAACTACGAGCCATTTGGCGACCAAAAAGTTGAACGTATCCTGGTTAATTTGACGTGTGAGCGGTGCGGTGGTGAAGTCGATGAGTTTTTTAACGTCTGAATAGTCAACTATATGTTGTATGTGACAACAATAGGTTGTATAATAAACCTTCAATCAACGAAGGGGAAACAAATGTTAAATTTCAAAGACTCTGCCGACATCACCATCCTCCACACGATAGAACATCACCTCGATATTTTGTGGACAATAGATCAGGGCGAAAGAGGTTACACAGAACAGGACAAGCTAGAGGTAAAGAAAGAGTTAGCAGAGATGGAAGCGGAAATGAAACGCAGGTATCCAGACGCTAATTAATCTAACCGCCCCTTCGGGGGCATTTAAGGGGAAACATTATGACTGCAACTCGCGATCTACTTTTGACCATAGATGACATCCAATCTGAGCTTGATAAAGTTATGGAAAAGCTAAGAACACTGCCTGGGTATTGCCAGATACCTGAAGATCGAGCGGTTCTTGATCGTATGTATCAGCTAGTTGACCTAAGAAAAGCGGTCATAGTCGTAGACGAAAGAGGAAACTGCGTAGAGATATGTGGCTGTATCGAAGCCGTAGTTTTAGACTCAGGCCATTATTGTGACCCCGACAGGAGTGGTGGCCTATGATCTTAACGACGAGAGACATGATGCTTGTGAGCGGTAGGCGGGTGCGGACGGTGAGCAAGTACAACGCGCCAGACGCACCACCGAATCGATTTGCATACTGCAAGTGCGGGCATGATAACCATCGGATGGCGTTGTCGTGCGTCCGATGCAGTAAACGGATACGTTTGTAAACAACATAATAATGTATACTCAACAAAGAGGTGATTTATGAGTCTTTTACAAGAGGTAGTGGCGCTTCTGATCATTCTGACGATGATCTTCGGAACGTACGGTTTTGTGTACTACTTGGAGAGTGCGATATGAGTGTTGATTCTGATTTTATTTATGACGCTAAAGAGCGACAGATTTGTGGTCGCGAAACAAAAGAAGACACTGAGATGTTAGCGAACTGGGCGCGTCTCATTAAAGCCCACCCCGCGATTGAGGTTCCAGAGGATGTTGAAAGACAAGGTTGTGATGCTCCAAGCCGTTAAGGCTTTAGCGGCAGAAGAGAAGGGCATTGATCCTGAAATGTTGCTAACGCTTGACCACTTTCTGGAGATCATGCAGTACCACAAAGCTAAGAGCTTTGCGGCTGTTGCAGTCACAGATGACGGAGACGTTATCAACACATGGTTCACTACGCAATCGCCGCTCTCGATGTTAGGCAGTATCGACATGCTTAAAGCTGAATATCTCCAGAGCCAGTTAGAGGAATTTGAGTAAGACTGATTTCCCCCGCAGTACCTTTGCCCACTTCGGTGGGCTTTTTTATGCGCCAATAACTGTCCATCTGTTACATTTATATGCGCCAATAACTGTACCCACATACGCCTTGAAGCATTACCTATATAACCTAATAGCATTAGAAAGCTATTTTATATACTTTATAATGCGGACTTAATAACAGGTGAGGTTTGCGGTGATGATGGTTTTTTGGTGTGTTTACGTTGTAACAATGATATTTGGTATCGGATTGGATGAATTGATGGATTAACCACTCAGGGAACTCAGGGGCGCAAAAGTTCCCTGAGTGGGTAAACCCCGCGCCACCACTGGGCTGACTCAGGGTACTCAGGGTACTCAGGGTACTTTAACTTTAATAGAAATAAATATATATATAGGCCATATGGGCCTGTGCGTGTGCATATGGCCCCTTATTTAAATCCTACTGGTTTTTTACGTTTTAGGGTGAGTTCCCTGAGTGGGTCGGCTGTATCCCAGTGGTGACGTGGCCTGCAGCCAACTCAGGGTGCTTTTTCGCCCCTGAGCGAGGGTGAGTACCCTGAGTAGTTGAGGCGAAGAAGTGAGAGCCTATGCGGGTTGTAGCCCGGTTCGGTGTGAATTTGAGCCTGAGTTGTACACTGTAGTATGCATTCTGTCGTGAATGTACATTATATGAATCGTATCCCCACCTGGTAAATATAATTTCCAACTGGAAAAGATAATTTCCAACTGGAAAAGATCACAGCACTTGTCATCAGATTCTGTCAACCCGACAGGGGATACTCAACACCCAGTTGTATCTGCGGTATAATGCGCCTCATTGTGCATTTGATAGGAGTTACCGGGTTGGCCAACACGATAGTTATAGATTACGAAAAGCTCTACGACCTAGCAAAGATAGGGCTGACTGAGGAACAGATAGCTACAAGCCTTGGCATATCGCTGTCAACATTGAACAGTCGCAAGCGAACTGATCAAACATTCTGCACTACTTTAAAGGCGGGTAAGCAACGTGGCGTCGCTGACGTGACGAACGCGCTGTTCGTGGGCGCAACGGGCGACAAGCCCAACACATCAGCGCAGATATTCTTCCTGAAGAATCGAGGAGGATGGAGGGATAAGACCGAAGTAGACGCTAACATAAGCGGTGATGTATCGATCACGCATGACATCGATGCTGCTCTGCAGTCCCTCAAAGACGCAGGCGTTGACGTTGATGATTTGTAGCCCAGACTATATGGAATGGTTTAGATATGTATGTAAATCAATGACTTATAGCCCTGTGGTACATTTCTGGTCGCATCTGAGCCCCAAAAGCTGCCAGGGGGGCCGGTTTTGAGGTCGCTTCGCAAAATCGAGGTACCTGACTGGGGCAGTACGCCCCCACATATCTCGTTACACATAGGGCGGCTTTTATAATGTCTTCATTTAAAAACGTAAGCAAGGCTAATAAGCGTATAGGTGCGCTTCACGACAAGGTAGACCCTAGCTCAGTTTTGCGGGAAAGGGAGTCGAGCCTTATGCGCGACAGTTTGTTTACCGACGATGACTTAATTAACACGCACCCTCTGGAGATGACAAGCCACATGCTCGACGCTGCGAGGTTTCGTATTAATGAAGACGAAGATTTTGCGAAAAGGTATCGCGCTGCGACAGATTACACCCCTCGAAAAATAAGGGGCATGAACTTTTGACGAATAGCACTTCAAAAAAAGCGGCTCCAAAAAAAGAGGCGAAGTCTCTCACAGCGGCCCAGAAAAATAAGGCAGAGAAATTAGCGGAAGCCATCCGAGTGGTGAAGGTTCACAAAGCGCAAAACCGTTTAGCCTACTGGAGTCCCTACGGTTGGCAGTTCGACTTTTATAAAGCCGGCAAAGATAACAAGCAAAGAATGCTAATGGCGGCAAACCGTGTAGGCAAAACTGCGTCACAAGCAGCAGAGGTTGCATACCACCTCACAGGCTTATATCCAAAGTGGTGGGAGGGAATACGATTCACCCGACCGACTAAAATCTGGTGTCTGGGTGTATCCGGTGAGCAGCTACGCGATGTGATCGTCAAAGAGTTGATGGGCATGTACCTTGGCGAAGGTAAGTTCGACGCTACGGGCCTCATACCGCAAAGGCTTATATTTCAAGTGACCCCCGCAATGGGGACGCCGAGACTCCCAAGGGATGTGGCGGTTCGTCACAGTTCGGGCAATACAAGTCTTGTAAGTTTTAAGTCCTATACTCAGGGGCAGCATGTCCTGATGGGTAGTTCGCAGGACTATATCTGGATCGACGAGGAGCCGACCGACCCTACCATTTATCCGCAATGCTTAACACGGACTGCCACTGGCAACGATGGGAAGGGCGGCTACCTCGTCGGTACTTTGACCCCCGAAAATGGTATGACTGAGTTAGTGTCTCAGTTTATGGATAACGCCAATCCGGGTCAGTACCTTCAAAACGTAACGTGGAACGACGCGCCGCACATCACCGATGAGACTAAAAAGCAGCTCCTGGCTGCAATACCTGAGTACCAGAGAGATATGCGGTCGAAAGGTATACCCGTACTTGGCGAAGGCATGGTGTTTCCAATTTCAGAAGAGGCCGTTAAATGTGATCCATTCGAGATACCGCCCCATTACAAGAAACTCGCCGCCGTTGACTTTGGAATCACCCACCCCACGACCTGCGTCTGGACTGCGTACAACGCCGACAACGACACGATTTATGTTTACGACATATATAAAAAGGAAGGCGAGATTCCGGCCATCCATTCTGCGGTCATAAAAAGTCGCGGTAAAGATATCCCAGTAATTTATCCGCACGATGGCGACAACACCGAAAAAGGTTCTGGTAAGACACTCGCAGAGATGTACATGGAAAACGGTGTCTTGATGATCGGTAAATTTAGTAACCCCGACGGCACAAACTATGTTGAACCGGGGCTGATGGAAATGCTTGAGCGGTTCAGAACGGGAAGGCTCAGAGTTTTCAGTAACTGCATCCCCTGGTTTGAAGAGTTTAGGCGGTATCACCGCAAGAAAGGCAAGATCCATAAAGAGTTTGACGACCTGATGGACGCAACGCGCTACGCGGCCATTACAGTAACGCGCTACGGCCAAAATGAAGTCGAGCGAAATAAAATGACAACCGGCAAATCAGGGTATACGACACATGAATATAGCTTCTGAGATAGATGAGAAAGAATTACTAACCTCGCTTGAGAACAACATTAACGCCGCCGATTCATACGCTGAGAGCGAGATCGGTGAACAGCGCGATAAAGGCTACAAATACTATTATGGTCAGCCGATGGGGAATGAGCGCACTGGCAGATCACAGCATGTTTCGATGGACGTATTTGACGGTGTAGAGTCGATCAAGTCTATGTTGCTCGATTGCTTCACCGCTGACCGCAACGTGTGCAAGTTTGAAGCACAGGGCGCCGAGGACTTTGTTCCGGCTAAGATGGCAACGGCACTAACAAACTTCATATTTTACAGAGAGAACAACGGCCATAAAATTCTGCACGATGTGATCCATGACGCGTTGATAGCTAAAACGGGGATCGTGAAAAGGTACTATAAAAACGACTACCAGTATGAAGAGGAGACTTTTGAAGGCTTAGATGAAGCAAGCTTCAACATGCTCGGCGCCGATGACGCTGTCACCATCATGGAAATTGATGAAGACATCCAGATGCAACAGACTCAAGACCCGCAAACAGGACAGGTCTTCGACATAGAGCTGAAGTTCTATACTGGTGAGCTTGTGCGCAAAATCGACAAGTCACGCGTTGTCATTGAAGTCATTCAGCCTGAAGATTTTCTCATTACACCACGCGCCACCGACGAGAACGATGCCGATTTCTGTTCGCACCGCTCAACGCGCACACGCGGTGAGTTGTTGAGCGAAGGTTATGACGAGGATATCGTTGCGAAGCTTGATGAAGATCGTGACTCCCACAACGACGGTGGCGATGGCCGAGACTCGGTCGATGGCTCGTCTGTGAAGTCGCATTTTGATTCAGACAATGACAGGGAGTACGTTACTGTTTATGAGTCTTACATTAAGAAGTACCGCGATGATCTGAAGAAGTGCGTATTTCTGAAATGCTTTCACAGCCGTACCGTGTTACTCGATGTCGAGATCGTATCGGAAAAACCGTTTAGGTATTTTACGCCTTTCCCTCTGTCGCACCGATTCCACGGTATGAGCCTTGCTGACGTGCTTTTCGATATCCAGAAGACCCAGTCGAGCTTAAAGCGTGGCGTGGTTGATCACACCTTTATGACTAACACCTCACGCTTTATCGCGAACTTGTCTTTGGTTAAGAATCCTCGCGACCTCCTAGATAATAAAGTGGGTGCCGTGATTGATGTGAACAGCCCCAACCCTGAAAGTGTCGTTCGCCCGCTACCGATGCCGAACTTGTCAGGCACCGTGTTCCAAGCGATAGAAAATCTTGAAGTTGAAAAGGAGTCTCGGTCAGGTATGAGCCGCATGGCCCGCGGCATGGACAGCACTGTTGTCAGTAAGCAGAACTCTAGCGACCTAATAACCCAGTTTATGAGCGCGTCCAACCGTAGAATAATGGTGATGGCACGTCACTTCGCTCAGAACTTTTTAGCGCCTCTGATGCATGATATTTATCGGATTGCGGTTGAGAGCGAGAAGCAAGAGAAGCTTGTGCAGTTGGACGGTCAGTTTGTAAACATTGACCCGCAACTGCTCGAAGATAGAACGGAAATGACGGTCGCCGTGGCCCTGACGCCCGACGAGCAGGCGAAAGAGGCGCAGTTGCTTTTGTCGCTTGATCAGCAATTCACAATGAATCCGCAAGACCCAAACCTCGGAGGCATGTACGGCCCCCCACAGCGTCACGCCATGCTGAGTAGAGCCTTTGAGCTTTTGAATATTAAGTCTGCCGATGGGTTTTTGTTTAATCCTGGCAGTCCTGAGTTTCAGCAACAGCAGCAACAGATGCAAGAGCAGCAGAGTGAATCGCAAGCGAAGCAGTCTGAGATAGAGAAGTTTAACGCGGGTATGACCGCACGTCAGGTTGCTGTCCTTGAGGGGCAGTTAGAACTCGACGCGATGAAAGAGCAGAATAAAATGCTCGTAGCAATGACTGAGATGGAGCATTCGCAAGAAGAGAAAGAGGCCAGACTTATGATGGATGTTGAGAAACAGAACCACTCAATAGAAATGGAAGAAGCCGAACTTCAACTAGAATCTGAACAAAAACGCAATGTGAGCATCGGATAATGAGTATTGAAGCGATTGAGTTATTTATTAAAAAAGCGCAAGAACAGAAAACGGGTAAGAAGAAGCCTATAAAGCAAGCATACGACGAGTTTCAAAGATGGAAAGATGGAAAGCTAGATAAAGACACCACACTGCCACGCCCGCCAACACGGGGGCGAATGGCTTCAATGAAAATAGCACCAACCACTGAAGTGGAGTGACAATGACAAATGAACTAGATTTAAGTGATACAGCGACTTCGGCACAGGCTGCAAAAGCTATGCTAAATTCCGAAGTGTTCAATAAATGTTTTGAAGAGATGAACAGTCAGATTATGACGCAAATCCTCTCAACACCTTTGGACGCCAAAGATGAACGTGAAAGGCTGTACGCAATGTACAAAGCGGGGCAAATGTTTGTACAACAATTTGTCGGGTTGATAAACAACTACGAAGTGGATACACACGAACAAGTTGTGTAAAATAGGAGAATATATCTGATGTCAGACGAGCAAATCGAAGTATCGACCTCCGCAGAACCAGATAGTAACGATATCATCGCAAGATTAACGGCGGCAATGGAGTCCGATTCGGAACAAACCGAAGCCCCTAAGGATGTTGACGAAGAGGTGGTTGAAGAAACCACAGACGAAGTAATCGAGGAGTTGCAGGATAGCGAAGATGAATCCGAAGAATCCGAGGAGGTCGAAGACCCAACCGAGGAATCTGAAGACGAAGAAGAAGCCATTCCTGAATTTATAACAGAAGGTAATATCGAGATTGACGGCGAATCCGTTTCAGTCGAAGAGATTAAACTCGGTTATTTGCGACAAAGCGATTACACGAAGAAGACGCAGGCTGTTGCCGAACAGCGTAAAGCCGCAGATGATCAAACGCGGAATTACGAATCGAACTTGCAAGCACTTCTTACTACCGCAGGCGCTGACCTATCACGTTTTGAAAATGTGAACTGGGAGCAGGCCGCGATAGAAAACCCGGAGCAGTACAGGCAAGCAAAATCTGCTTACGATCAAACGAAGCAGACCTATGACTTGATCAGGTCTAAATCGGATGAGCATCAAAAGCGATCTCAAGATCAGCACCAGGCGGTAATGAAAGAAAATGCCAAAGAAAGCCTGACTATTTTGAAATCAACAATCCCAAATTGGAACAACGACATCTATTACTCAATTGGTGAGTATGCGAAAGAGTTGGGCGTAACCTCTGAAGAATTTAATGAGGTGCATGATCACCGCACAATTACGGCTTTGTATAAAGCGATGCAGTACGACCGGGCAAAAATCGAGACGCAAAAGAAAGTAAAAGCGACTCCCCAAAAAACTTTGTCGGGCAAGAAGGCACAACCGAAAAACCTCGGTAAAAAGGAAAACATTCGTAAATCGAAAGAACGCCTTAAAGCTAGTGGTTCAATGGATGACGCCGTCGCAGCCCTCATGAATCTAACATCATAGGAAAATTATCATGGCTACAATTGCAAATACATATAAGACGTTTAACGTCGTGGGCGCCAAACTTGATGTCGAGGACATTATTTACTCGATCTCGCCGACGTCCGTTCCGTTCACCTCTTCAATAGGATCGAGCAAAGCAACGCAAACCTTACACCAGTGGCAATCCGAAGAATTGGCTGCGCCAGTTGCAAATGCAAAGGTCGAAGGTGCTGACGCAGGCGCGTCCTCAATCGATCAAACCACTATGCACACAAATCACACTCAGATATTTGATAAGGTTGTGCAGACTTCTGGAACCGCAGAAGCCGCTGAGCAGTACGGTAGAAGTTCTGAGATTCAACGAGCTATCGCGATGAAGGGCAAAGAGATTTTGCGAGACATCGAACACTCGTTCGTCGGCGCGTTGCAAGCCGGTACTGCCGGTAATGCTTCAACTGCTCGTCAGTTAACATCGGCTCAGAACCAGATCGATTCAAGCACCACCAACACTGCCGGTTCTAACCGAACATTTACCGAGACACTGCTTTTAGATGTTTTGCAAAAGGTATATGCGGCAGGCGGTGAGCCGAACCAAGTTCAAGTAACACCGTCGCACTCTCTTGTTGTTGCAGGTTTTGCTGCGTCATCTGGCCGTAACCGAGACTTTAGCACTGGTACGAAAATCACAAATGCGGTGAATATTTACGTCAGCCCATTTGGTGAGATTTCTTTTCTTGTTAACAGATTCATGGCTGCAAATACTTGTTTGGTACTCGATACAGAGTACTGGAGTCGTGCAGTTTTGCGTCCGATGGCTACTACAACTTTGGCCCTCGTCGGTGATTCTCAGAAGCGACAAATGCTCACTGAGCAGACTCTTGTGTGTCAAGCGCCCAAGGCGTCGGGTCTTATTTCAGCACTAACCGCGTAACTTGTAAGAAAACGGGCAACCCTCTTCGGGGGGTTGCTCAATTACAACACTTATTAAAGATAGGCGAACATGATGTCTGACGAACTAAATCCCCACCTTCACCACTCCACTGATGACAAGGTGACTATTTCACACTCGCAAGATGTGAGCGGAATTCTTGAACAGAATCGGCAGGAACGAATAAGGGCAGAGGGTGTTCGGATGGCTGATACGCAAAAAGTCGCATCAATTCCTAGCGTTATAGTTCTTGAGTGGATGAAAGAGGGCATAAATGTTATGGCCCCTAACCGCGAAGATATAAAAAGAATTAAGAAAAAGCTTAACTCGCCAGAGTGGGCTTATTTAAGAACTGGCGGTGGCCGGTTATGAGTATTACGACATTTGATGGCCTCAAAGCCTCAATCGCCAACTGGCTTAACAGAAATGATTTAACCGCAGAAATACTTGATTTTATTGAGCTTGCTGAGAATAGAATGTCACATGAGGTTCGGCTTCCTACTATTGAAAGAAGCGCGGTTGTGACTGTTGACACCGGCGGCGCAACATCTATCCCGGCTGATTTTTTAGAAGCAAAATACGCTTTTTTTAATGGCACCCCACTCGAAAGAATATCGACGACAATGCTATACAGTCAGCCTGCCAAGTCAGGAACTCCAACAGCATTCGCCAGGGTCGGTAGCAAACTTCAATTTTATCCGACGCCGACGATTACTGCGACTGACGTGCTGACTATAACTTATTATTATCAAGTTGATGCTCTTTCAGATGCTAATTCAACTAATCCTCTTTTATCTACTGCGCCGGAATTATATCTTTATGCCGCACTTGTTGAAGCAGCCAACTTTTTAAATTCTGATGGGCAGCGGTGGGAGAATGGGTATCAAAATGCCTTTTCTCGCGCAATGAGCCACGCCCGATATGCCGAGTTTAGCGGCGCCACTCCATTAGTTTCAACGGGATACTGAAATGGCCGGTTTTTTTAAAAATATAAGCAATACGACAGTTCAAGAGTCTGCTGAAGCTGACGCTTTAGCGTCACAAATAGCCGCTGCTGCCTCGGAAGCTGCCGCGCTAGTTTCAAAAACAGCCTCTGCGGCTAGTGCGGCTAGTGCCGCTGTTTCTGCTGACAGTGCTTCGAGTTTTGTAAATACCAACGCAGCTAGTGCCTCTGCCTCAGAAGTCAGCAATCAAGCGTCTTTAGCTGCGAAAGCAGCGGCGTTAGTGGCCCTAGCCGCTGCTGAAACGGCAGAAGATAACGCCGCCGGCTCTCAGTCTAATAGCGCTTCTAGTGCAACAGCCGCCGCCGCATCGGCAACTGCTGCCGAAGCTTCCAAGGTAACTTCGGTTACAAACGCCCAAACTTCGATAACAAAGGCGAGTGAATCAGCAGCAAGTGCTGTGAATTCAGCGGCCTCAGCGGCCTCAGTGGCTTCGACAGCTACCGCTAGTGAAACTGCCAGAGCAGCAAGCGTTGTCGCCAAAGACGCAAGCGTTGTCGCCAAAGACGCAAGCGTGGTTGCGAAAAATGCCAGTGTTGCTGCACAGAATGCCGCCGTAACTGCTCAGAATAATTCGTCAGCAAGCGCACAAACTTCAACTACTAAAGCCTCTGAAGCAAGTACCTCCGCAGGAACCGCGACCACAAAAGCTTCGCAAGCTGCTACTTCTGCTACAGCCTCAGAAGCGTCAAAAGTGACGAGCGTTAATAGCGCATCGACCGCGACCACCAAAGCCTCAGAGGCTTCAACGTCTGCGACATCTGCAGCCGCCAGCTACGATCTTTTCGATGACAGGATGCTTGGCGCAAAGTCATCCGCGCCGACTGTCGATAACGATGGTGCATCGCTCGTTCAAGGTACGTTGTACTTCGACACATCTAGCCAGACTATGAAAGTCTATGGCGCAAGTGGGTGGGTGCCTGCGGGTAGTTCAGTCAATGGAACGTCTGCACGTTTCAAGTTCGTTGCGACTAATAATCAAACAACCTTCAGCGGCTCTGATGCGAACAGTCAGACTCTTGGTTATGACGCGGGGTTTCTCGATGTTTATCTTAGTGGTTTAAGGTTAGTCAACGGCACTGACTTCACAGCGACTACAGGAACAAACATTGTCCTAGCGTCTGGTGCAGCCACTGGAGACATACTTGAAATTGTTGCCTACGGAACTTTTGTACTTGCGAATTTTAACGCAGACAAACTAGATGGGCAGCATGGTAGTTACTACACAGGTTATACCGACAGTGCCGTTTCAAATCTCGTCAATAGCTCCCCCGCCGCTCTGGATACTTTACAGGAATTGGCGACAGCCCTGGGAAATGACGTAAACTTCTCGACCACCGTAACGAATAGTATTGCTACTAAAGCGCCACTCGCTAGCCCGACATTTACTGGTACTACAACTATTCCTACAGCAGACATAAACGCAGGCACTATAGATGGCACTACCGTTGGCGCATCTACTGCATCAACAGGCGCGTTTACTACGCTGTCTGCTTCTGGCGTTCTTACTACAACAGCAGCCACATTGTTTAATGGTGGTTTTGCTTCTAATGCAGCTTCAACAATTTCTACAGCAGATAACCTAGACACGCTCTCACTTATCTCTACTGATGCTGATGCTAACAGCGGGCCGAATTTAAGACTCTACAGAAACTCTGCTTCTCCTGCTAACGGAGATAATATAGGGCAGTTAGATTGGGAAGGTCGTAACGACAATTCTCAAGACGTTGTATATGCAAGTCTGCTATGTAGGGTTAGGGATAATACAGACGGAACAGAAGATGGTGGTATACAGCTAGATATAATGAAAGACGGGAGTTTAACTGGTCTTTGGAAATATTACTCGAATGGTACAACAAGTGAATTTAGTATTAATGATGATTCAGTTGATATGGACTTCAGAGTTGAATCAAACGGCAACGCTAATATGCTATTCGTTGATGGTGGTAATAATCGCGTGGGTATTGGCACTAATTTGCCTAGCAGTAAGTTGACCGTAGGTGCCCCCAACACAACCAACACAAAAAAACCAACCGTGCAGATTACAGATACATCAGTAGGAGCTAGTTTAGCTTTGCGCGGCCAATCTCCTGCTCTTATTTTTGATGCAACAGCGGGTGGTGTCCCTAAGATTCTTATGGATTCGCAAGGAATTGAGTTTAAAAGCGGAACAATTGATAGCGAAGGAAGCGTTGATTTAAAGCTAGACGCATCAGGCAACGTGGGTATTGGTTTAGCATCGGCGGCTGCAAGGCTACAAGTGTCTGGAGGCGTAAATAGTACTCACGCAATCTTTAGTAATATTGCTTCGAGAGGACTCAAGATAAGTACTGCGCTTCGCGGAAGTCAAAATGACGGACGAGTCATAATTGATTCGCAGGATACTGAAAGTATTAAAGGTCAATTAGACTTGGCCACTGGAGGGACTCCACGCTTAGTAATTGACGGCGCAGGACAAATTACAGCAACTTCCTCTGTAAATGACGATTACGGTTTAGAAATAAAAAATAGCAGTTCTACCAACCCTTATGGTTTACAGATTAATTTGGCGAACGGCACTAGCAACACGACACAAGCGTTAATAGTTGCTCAATCTGCCGGAGGTAATAAATTTATTGTCTGGACAAACGGCAATGCCCAAAATATTAACAATAGTTACACAGGAATTTCCGACCTTAAATTAAAAGAAAATATCATAGATGCTTCTAGTCAATGGGATGATATTAAAGCGTTAAAGATTCGTAAGTACAGCCTGAAGGCTGATAATCTTGATGCCCCTAATATGCTAGGGGTGATTGCTCAAGAACTTGAAGAAGCAGGAATGGGTGGTCTTGTGGATGATCATCCTGACAAAGATTCTGAAAACAACGACATTGGAACAGTAACTAAAAGCGTAAGTTATTCTATTCTTTATATGAAAGCAGTGAAGGCACTTCAAGAAGCTATGACCCGAATTGAAACTTTAGAAGCACGAATAACCACACTCGAAGGAGAATAATTTATGGCTATAACTACAACTTGGTCAGTGACCGACATGACACACATTGGCGCAGACGGTGGCGTAATTAAGGCATATTGGTCTTGTGGAGCAACGTCTGACACCGACCCTGCTTACACAGCGGTAGAAGGCGGCAAGTTACTCTCTACGTATGATGCTTCGGCGTCAGGTTATATTGCTTATGCTGATTTAACAGAAGCTGATGTGCTTGGTTGGGTATACAACAGCTTGATAGAGGGTGAGGAAA
>Ga0209816_1001966_pt1 | contig 14934 bp, 13 predicted proteins | sample CoawatmetaG01DNA_FD_187509 | JGI IMG/M metagenome (GOLD analysis project Ga0209816, IMG submission 187509) | Marine microbial communities from the West Antarctic Peninsula - Coastal water metaG017-DNA (SPAdes) (version 2) | ecosystem: Environmental > Aquatic > Marine > Coastal ... | reverse complement strand
TGAGGAGTATATTCAGGCTCCCCTCGAAAGGAAACCATATCAATTAAGGATTCACCAGCACAGATAATCATTTGTAGTTTATTTAAAAGTTATATTATAAAAAATGACTTAAAAGATCAAAAATAGGTATCTTCAAGTCAGCTAATTATACAAACATTCTAGATGTTTTTAATTAGATGGCAAAAGTACAAATTTCTTTTTTTATCTTTTGCCAATTCTCTACTTCAATATTATAGATTTTCATAAAACTAAGATTTATTAATAAACTGTTTCGAATACCTACTTTAATAAATCATACATCGAGTCCACAAGCATTGTAATATCTGTCTACTACATACTGAATTCTCAATTTAATGAGGGAATGTGCTGTTTCGTTATTTTGCTCGTTTGTAGCAATACCAAAAAATTGAGAAATAACAAACTCTGGTAAATCTATATTGTCTAGATTTTTAATCATTTTATTAATTGCACTATTTACATCTGGATGGTCCCAATAGTATCTTATTCTATCGCTATAGCTATAATGTTTAAGAAATTGTTGCTCATCTATACTGCCATGGTAATAATTTATCCAATCTTTTGGATTATTATCCATTGTTTTAAAAACTACTTGGATAAGGTTTGATGCTTTATCTTTAAACAGCTCATCCTCAATTTTTGCTAACAAAAATAACGCTTCTCTTAGAGCAAATGTTAGTTCTGGCCCCACCTTTAGGAAAAGATGATGATCCGCCACAAGATTTGCAAGCCCAGTAGTTTGCTGATAGTCTGTTGAATGCGCCTCAAAGGCAATATCTTTGTATTTAGACAGTTGGGCTACAAGTTTTTTTGCACTAGATTTTGAATATTGCGTCACAGAAGTATGAGAAAAATCAACACCTGGTTGCACTACAACAGATACAATTCGAGACAGTGCTGCTTGAAGATTTTTTTCTTTAAATGCTTGTATGTGTGTTTCTATAGTGCGGTCTAGGCTATCTGGGCTGGTAATTTGCAATGTATCTATTGTTTCGGTCTCACCTCCTGGAATAGGCACCTCAGTGCCAATAACATAACAAAGAGAGTCTAACTCAGGTGCATATTGTTCTGCAACCATGCATAATTGGGCCGTACGGCGTGCAACTTCTTCAAAACTTGGTGTATTTTCTCCTTTACAAGCCATACTTGCATCCAGGTGAATTTTAGTAAATCCTGCTTGGACATAATCCTTAACCATAACTTGAGCATTTTCCATTGCTTTATCTGCCAAAAGATGCCTCCAGGGATTTGGGCCAAGATGATCGCCGCCGAGGATTAACTTAGAATTTTCAATTCTTTTTACTGTGGCTAAAGACCGAACTTTTTTTGAAAAATCTTTTGGAAGTAAGCCTGTGTATCCTCCAAATTGATTTATTTGATTACATGTTGCTTCAATAACAATAGGTAAATCTTTTTGTAAAACATAATCCAATGCAGCATCAATAACAAACATATTAGAAGAGCAAAAACTCGGTAAACCAATCGCAGTTCCCGATTTATTTTTATTAAGAATATCTCGAATTATCATAGAAAATTAGTTGATTTCATGAACTGTACAATCTCTTCTATAGTTGAGTTATTTTCCATTGCACCTTGATTGGTTACGTGTATTGCACCAGCTGCATTTGCGTACTCTACAGCAGTTTGAGCATCGTAACCTATATCCATCATTCCTATAAAGGTTCCACAGAAGCAATCTCCAGCACCTGTTGGATCAATTTCTTTTACAACATAAGCAGGGAATTTAATTTCCTCATTTTTGGTAATTAACTTAACGCCGAGTTCACCCATTTTTAAAACAATCATATTAGTTTTTTTATTATTTAATAGCTTATAGCAGGATTGTTCAGTTGTTAAATTTGGGTAAAGTAATTCAAGGTCTTCCAAACTAGGCATGATTATTTCGCTTTGCTCTAATACTTTTATTAATATTTTTTTAATTTCTGAACTTGCGGTAAGTTCTTTACGCATATTAGGATCACAACAAATTTTTCCACCATTTCTGATTGTATAACTACACAAGTCTAATAAATTTTTTCTAACACTATCAATGCCTACTGATGAGCAAGATATGTGAAGAATAAAGGGTTCTTTTGGTAGGTTGCTAAGAGTAACTTGTTCTGCAGCTGAGCCTTCTATATGAAAAATAAATACTCTGCTTTTATCAGAAAAATATGAAACATGGGCTGCTCCTGTGGACATGCCCTCTAGTTTTTGTATATCTGTTGTATCAACCCCATCATTTTTAAGTCTATTAATTAATGATTCGCCAAAGCTGTCATTACCGATTGATCCATAAATTTTAGTTTTAGCACCCACTTTAGAGGCTTGATTAATAAATATTGCAGGAGCCCCACTTGGATAAGGTCCAGAAAATGTTGTGATTTTTTTAAGACCGCAATCTATTTCATTTGAAACAAATTCAACAATTAATTCTCCTAATGTTATAACCATATTATGTTTTTTGATTCTTCAATATTTAACTTAAGCGTAACTATATTCGAATTCAATTGTTACATTTGATTTCGTGATTATTGAACTTTTATCTTTCGGATTCATCTTTAAGTCTTTCATTGGGTTAATTTATCCATTAACTCATCCACTGACCGCCATCTACATTATAGGTTTGTGAAACTATATAATCTGCCTCTTTTGATGCAAGAAAAATAGCCATACCTGTTAAATCTTCTGGCACTCCAAAACGTCCAGCAGGAACATTGGCTTCAACCTCTGCTTTTTTCTGCCCAATCTTTTTATTTTCAAGTTTTGCAAATAAAGAATCTACATGCTTCCAATGTTCACCATCAACCACGCCCGGTGCAATTGCATTGACATTAATGCTATACTTAATTAAATCCAAACCAAATGATTGAGTTAAAGATATTACCGCAGCTTTAGTTGAACAATAAACAGCAGCAAGTGCCTCACCTCTTCTTCCTGCTTGACTAGCCATATTAATAATTTTGCCACCATTACCTTGTTTAATCATCTGTTTGGCGACTGCTTGCAGGGTGAACAAGGTCCCCGCAACATTAACAGCGTATAATTTTTCATACGAATTTCTTGATATGTCAACCGTTTTAGCAGCATCAAAAAGAGCTGCATTATTTATTAAAATATCAATTTTGCCAACTTTAGCAATCACTTCATTAATAGCATTATCAATACTCTCTTGACTGGCCACATCCATTTGGATTGCAAATGTATTATCACTAATTTCAACAGCTGCTTTTTGTGCCGCTTCTAAATTAATATCAGCAATAACTACAATTGCACCTTCTGCTATATAAGCTTTAGCAATAACAAAACCAATTCCACGAGCAGCGCCTGTAATAAGAGCAACTTTTTTATTAAGGCGTTTCATATATACAATGTCCTTGATTATTAAAACGATGAATGTTTTTTACATCAAGCGTTAGATGAATCGTATCACCATACTTAAAGTCATTATTTGCATCAGCACGCACTATCATTTGTTCTTTACTGTTCTCACAACTTACATGTAAATATGTATCCGAACCCAAATGCTCCACAACACCAACAATGCCTAACAATTGCCCTTTTGTTGATGAAATGCTAATATGTTCTGGACGCACCCCAATAGTATGAGCATTATATTTGTCAGCCTCGCTACCTTCTAGGAAATTCATTTTTGGGGAGCCAATAAACCCTGCAACAAATTTATTATTTGGTTGGCTATATACCTCCATAGGGCTGCCAACTTGCTCTATAACGCCAGCTTTAAGCACTACTATTTTATCTGCCATTGTCATGGCTTCAATCTGGTCATGGGTTACATAAATCATGGTTGTTGCTAATTTTTTATGAAGTTCGCTTATCTCCAAACGCATTTCAACCCTAAGTGCTGCGTCAAGATTAGATAATGGTTCGTCAAATAAAAATGCAGAAGGCTCACGAACAATGGCACGTCCAATAGCAACCCTCTGTCTTTGTCCACCAGATAGTTGTCCAGGGCGACGCTCTAAATAATCTGTAAGGTTTAAAACCTCTGCTGCACTTTCGATACGTTTATCTTGCTCTGCCTTATCCATTTTTGCCATTTTTAATGGAAAGGCAATGTTTTTACGAACCGACATATGTGGATATAAAGCATACGACTGAAACACCATCGCCAAACTTCTATCTGCAGGTGGTAATTTGGTAGCATCTTGATTGTTTATTTCAACAACGCCACTAGACGCATCTTCAAGACCTGCAATTATTCTTAACAATGTAGATTTTCCACAACCAGAGGGGCCGACAAAAACGACAAATTCGCCATCACTTATCTCAATATTAATTAGTGGGATTACTTCCACATCACCAAAAGATTTTGTCACATTTTTTAAAGTTATACTACCCATAAGATTCTCCTATTTGACTGCTCCAAAGGTGAGGCCACGTACCAGTTGTTTTTGACTAAACCATCCCATAATTAAAATTGGTGCTATCGCCATAATACTTGCTGCGCTCAGTTTGGCGTAAAACAGTCCCTCTGGGCTTGAGTAACTAGCAATGAACGCTGTTAAAGGAGCCGCTTTTGCAGCGGTAAGGTTAATTGTCCAAAAAGCTTCATTCCACGATAAAATAATATTCAGAATAAGTGTTGAAGCAATGCCCGGGATTGCCATAGGTGTTAAAACATATACGATTTCTTGCATAAACCCAGCGCCGTCCATTCGTGATGCTTCTAAAATTTCACCCGGTATTTCTTTAAAATAGGAATATAGCATCCAAATAATAATAGGCAAATTAATGAGTGTTAAGATAATAACAAGACCTATTCTGGTGTCTAATAAGTCAAAATCCCGAAATAATAAATATATCGGTATAAGCACCCCAACTGGAGGCAGCATTTTAGTAGATAGCATCCACATCAAAATATTTTTAGTTTGTTTGCCAGGTACAAATGCCATCGCCCAAGCTGAAGGAATAGCCACAAGTAACCCTAAAAATGTTGATCCTAGCGATATAATAACGGAATTGCTAAAATGCTTAAGATAGTCAGACCTGCCTTGAACCACACTAAAACTGTCTAAGGTCCAACCCGAGAGCAGAACTTGTAATGGATTGCCTATCGCATCAAGTTCAGACTTGAACGATAATATCAAAATCCAAAGAATTGGGAAAGACATAAGTAACCCAAGGGTAAGTGCTATTGCTGTATTTAGAGCTTTACGGTTGTTTGATATTGCACGCATAGTCTACTCCAAATTTTTACCAATCATTCTCATCAAGAAAATCGCCACAATATTAGCGAGAATAATAGCTATTACCCCACCAGCAGAACCTGCACCAACATCAAACTGGAGTAATGATTGAACATATATTAGATAGGTTAAGTTTGTTGTAGCTGTTCCTGGGCCACCATTGGTAGTAACAAGAATTTCGGCAAAAATAGATAATAAAAAAATAGTTTGAATGAGGATTGCAACGGTAATTGGTCTTGCAAGGTGTGGCAATATAATAAATATAAACCTAGAAAACGAACTAGCGCCATCCATTTCAGATGCTTCTAACTGATCTCGGTCAAGAGATTGCAATGCTGTTAATAAAATTAAAGTTGCGAAAGGCAGCCACTGCCAACTAATAATCCAAATTACAGATAAGAGTGGGGCTTGTCCAAAGAAATCAAAGGGCTGAAGCCCTAAGAAGATAGCGATTTTAGCAAAAAACCCATTAACTGGATTCATAAACATATTTTTCCACACCAGTGCTGAAACTGTCGGCATAACAAAAAAAGGGGCTATTACTAGCATTCTTATTAAACCTGACTTCCACATTGGTTGATCAAGTAATAATGAAAATCCTATTCCGCCAATAGTAGTGATGAACAACACACCACCAAAAATAAAAATAGTATTAATTAAGGCATCTGTAAAGCTTGGATCGGTTACAAAATAATAATAATTAGTCCAGCCTGTAAAAGATTCAGTGCCTGGATCCAAAAGATTGTATCTTAAGAATGAAAAATAAATCGTCATGGTAAGCGGAACTAGCATCCACCCAAGCAACAACAAAACAGAAGGAGCCATCATCAGCCTCGCTCTAAACCTTAAATGATTTGTTATCACTTTATGACCCTTATAATTTATAAAAAAAGGTGTATTACCTTGTTAAAGAATTTAATTATAATAAAAAACACGCGAACCAGTAAATTGATTCGCGTGTCATTAAAAAGAAGAACTGCTTAGTTGTATCCAGCTTTCTTCATTTCTCTCTCAGCAAATTGCTGTGAGTTTTCTAGAGCTTCATCAACAGATTGCTTACCAGCAAGTGCCGCAGCAACTTGTTGACCAACATAGTTACCAATACCTTGGAACTCAGGAATAGCAACGTATTGAACACCTGTGTAAGGAACTGGAAGTAATGATGGATCTGTAGGGTCTACAGAAAGAATAGCATCTACAATTCCTTTAGCAAAAGGTGCAGCAGCTAGGCGACGTGGATCTTCTTCAATAGACTTACGTGCACCTGAAGGAACGGCAACCCAACCCTTAGTAGCACCAACTTTTTGGAAGTACTCTTTAGAAGTAGCCCATTTCAAGAAGTCTTTAGCAACATCAACTTCCTGGGAGCTTGATGGAATAGCCATTGCCCAAGACCAGAACCAACCCGTCCCTTTAGAAGTAGCCTGTTTAGGTGCTTGGAAGAAGTCAGTTACACTTGAAACTTTAGAAGTGTCTTTATTTCGCTGATAACCTGCCGCTGATGTTGCATCAACCCAAGTTGCACATTTAGCGTTGGCAAATAATGCACGATTTTCATTGTGACCATTTGAAGAAGCACCTGGAGGGCCATAGTTTTGCATTAGGTTAACATAGTAGTTAACTGCAGCATGCCATTCTGGTGAATCAAGTTGTGGATTCCAACCTTCATCAAACCAACGAGCACCAAAAGCATTAGCTACGGTACCAACAAATGCCATGTTTTCACCCCAACCCGCTTTACCGCGTTGACATGTGCCATATACACCATTTTCAGGATCATGCAACTTTGCAGCAATTTCAGCAAACTCAGTGTATGTGATTTGTTCAGTTGGTACTGGAATACCTGCTAGTCTGAATAAATCTGTCCGATAAAAAGTAAATGATGTTTCAGAGTACAAAGGTACAGCATAAAGACTACCATTTGAAGATAAACCACCTCTAACTAATGGGAATATATCCTCAAGATCATAACTAGCATCATTAGCAAAATCATCTAAAGGCTCCAGCCAGCCTTTTGCACCCCAAATTGGTGTTTCATACGAACCAATCAGCATAATATCAAAAGAGCCACCGCCTGTGGCGATATCTGTTGTTACGCGTTGACGAAGCACATTTTCTTCTAAAGTAACCCAGTTAATTTTATTTCCAGTCTTGTCCTCCCATTCTGTTGAAAGCTCCTGTAAAGTAATCATGTCAGCATTATTAACATTTGCAATAGTAATTTCGGCAGATAATGCCGCATTACTCAATGCTAAAGCTGCTGTGAAGCAAAGTGTTTTTTGTATATTCATTTTAATTTAACTCCTATTATTGTTTTTTTTGTGTAATACTAACTAAATCAAAGTGATTTAGTAGGTTTGATTATAATATAATTTATTTACTAGAAAAGTATTTTTTAATTTAATTTATATAATTTCGAACTAAAGGCAATAAAATATGATTAAACTACCGACTCTCTGCATACCAGAAGTAGATAATTTGTGTAAAACTATGGCGGCATTGAAGCATTCAAGAACGGTAGCTTCTCTATCAAAAAAGGAGAAACCATTTTAATTTTCGTGAATAATTGGACAAGAAAATCATCATTTTTAAAAAACACTATTGGAGCAATAACTTAATAATATGAAGGAAACATTACACTCTCATCGTGGGAGTAATCAAGGAGGTTTAAAGCAATATAACGAAAATACAATTATAAGTTTATTGCGTCAACAAGGGCCTTTAACTAAGGCTGGAATAGCTCGTATTACTCACTTATCACCGCAAACTGTATCCTTAATTTTTAAACGTTTTATCAAGAATAATATAGTAGTACAAGAAGATTATATATATGGAAAAATGGGTCAACCTTCAGCGCCTTTCAGCCTCAATCCTGAAGCATCGTTTTCTATTGGAATAAGTATTGGAAGACACCAGTTAGATATATCGTTAATTGACTTTAAGTGCAAAATTCTAAAGCAATATTCGACTAGATATGATTTTCCTGATGTACAAATTGTTCTAAAAAAAATTACTCAATCACTAAAAAAAATATTTAATTATTTGTCACCTGACCAACAACAAAGATTGGTTGGAATCGGCATTGCACAGCCAGATAAAATAAGTAAATGGGCAGAGGTTTTCGGAGCTGATACTAATGTTCTTAGCAAGTGGGATGATATCAATATTGTTAATGAAATAAAAGAACTTGCTCCCCAATATGAAGTAACCAAAATGAATGATGTTCCTGCAGCATGTCTAGCAGAAATGTTTTTAGGCAATGCTAATAATCATCCTAATTTGTTATACATCTATTTAGGAACTTTTATTGGTGGCGCTATGGTGTTAAATGGACAACTATTTAACCCTGACCTTAAATACACATCATCCATTGGAACTATTCCAATACACACTGCGAATGGCTATCAACAATTAATAGAAGTAGCCTCATTAAACTCCTTAGAACAGCAATTGAAAAGATCTGGGTTCGACTCAAAACTGCTAATTATGGATAAAGAATTACCACCAGAAGTTCGACGAATGTTTGACTTTTGGTTAGAGCAAGCTCTTGAAGGGATAAAATGGTCTATAGTCTCAGTTAATTCTGTTGTAAGTACTAATTTAGTTATTGTTGATGCACATTTAAGTAAAAATCTAATGGGCGAAATAAATATAAAACTAATCAATTTATTTGAAGATTTTTATTGGGAGGCTACCGAACCTATAACTATCGAAAGCGGCACAATTGGGAAAGATGCACGAGCTTTAGGCAGTGCAATAATTCCATTTAATACTTTATATGGATTATCACAAAGTACACTTCTAAAAAAATATAAACAATAGGTTCTAAAATGAAAGCAATTGTATTTACAGAAAAAAATAAAATATCTTATCAAGATATTAAAACTCCTACCTTAGCAAAAGAACAAGTTCTTATTGCAGTTCGTGCAAGTGGTTTGTGCCATACAGACTTGGAAGTATTGCAAGGAAACTATGGCTCATCTGCATTTCCAGTAGTTCCTGGACATGAATATGCAGGTACTGTAGAACAAATTGGTGATGAGGTAACCAAAATTAAAGTTGGCGATAATGTAGTTGTCGACCCTAATATTGAATGTGGTTATTGTTTGTCTTGTCAAAATAATAATGCACATTTATGCGAAACTTTAGGTGCGTATGGAGTAACTGTCAATGGCGGATTTGCACAATATTCTGTAGTCCATCAAAATGCACTTCATGATATTGGAGACCTGCCTTTTCATATTGCAGCACTTGCTGAACCGTTGGGTTGTGCATTAAATGGTATTGGGACTATTAATGCTGGAGCCTCTAATAACGCACTTATTTTTGGCGCTGGGCCTATGGGGTTATTATTTGCTTTGGCAGCAAAAGATAAAGGCGCGAAAAAGATTACCTTTGTAGATATCAATCCAGATCGTCTAATGCTTGCCGAAAGCATGGGATTTAATACAGTGCAATCTTCTAAGGAAAATCTTGCAAATTTAAACAAAGAATTTGATTTAGTAGTTGACGCAACAGGACTTATAAAGATTGCAGAAAAGCTTATTAACTACGTATATGATGGTGGAAAAATTATGCACCTAGGTGTTTGTCCAGCAGATGCAAAAATGGAAATTTCCCCTTTTGAAATATTTCGCAGACAGCTCACTATTGCAGGCTCTCATTCATTAAATCATCATAATATCAAAGAAGCATTAGTAACAATTCATAACTGCATTCCAGAACTTGAAAAAATTGTAACACATAAATTAACTATCGAAGATATTGCAACATGTATGCAACAAGGTGCGCCTAAAGACAGTCTTAAAATTCAAGCTTTTTGGGATAATTAAGAAGGTCAAACCATGGAAATATATAATCAAATTGTGGATGAATTGTATGAAAAATCCAAAAGCATGGTTAATGGAACACAGTTTTGGATTGGTTTGGCTGGCGCACCGGGAAGTGGAAAAAGTACACTTGCAAATTTACTACAAATACGACTAAAGGAATTATTAGTCGTTATACCCCTTGATGGCTATCACTATTACAGGAGCGAATTAGACCAAATGAAAAATTCGTCTCAAGCATATATTTATAGAGGAGCACCTTTTACTTTTAATTCTCAAAAGTTTTTTGATGATCTTACTACAGCACGTAAATCTCGGTCAGGGATTTTTCCCAGTTTTGACCATGACATAAAAGACCCAATTGAAAAGGCAATACACTTATCTACTGATCATAAAATAATACTGGTTGAAGGAAATTATTTACTCCTTAATTCAGATCCTTGGTGTTCAATAAGAAAGCTATTTGATGAAACATGGTTATTAGATATACCAATAGAAGTTAGTAATGCTCGTGTTGCTAAACGACATGTAGCAACTGGTTTGACTGAATATCAAGCATTGAAAAGAGTCAGGCAGAACGACGATATAAACGCAAAACTAATTGCAAAAGAATCCTTTGATAATGCCGATAAAATAATAAAATACTGCGCTTAAATTTCTTGGTATTGCCATCACTAAATCAACCTTACCTTATAAATAACAATGAAACTATCGAACAATACACTGGCCTCACTACCCGAGAACATAAAAAAACCAAAATACAATCGTAATAAGCTATCACCAGGTATTGTTCATATTGGTGTTGGTAATTTTCATCGTGCACACCAGTCTTGGTATTTGCATAGGCTTTTTGAAACAGGCATTGACTATAATTGGGCTATTGTTGGCGCAGGAGTCAGAGAATTTGACGCCAGTCAAAGAGAGAAATTAATCAAGCAAGATTGCTTAACAACTTTAATTGAACTTAAGCCAACCTCTAAATCAGTAGAGATTGTAGGCTCTATGATTGACTATGAACAAATAGATAGTAATAACACTTCTCTTATTGCTCGTATGACAGATCAATCAATCAAAATTGTTTCTTTAACGGTGACAGAAAGTGGCTATTATTTAGACCCTGTGACAAACGAATTTGACAATACTCACATCGATATATTGCATGACGCAAAAAACCCAAATACTCCGCGCACAGCCTTTGGTGCTATGATTGCTGCCTTAAAGCACAGAAAAGAGAGTGGTGTTGGTCCGTTTACGGGATTGAGTTGCGACAACCTCCAAGGAAACGGTAATATTTTACGTAATACGATTGTATCATTGGCAAATTTGTCTGATCCACTAGTGGCGACATGGATTGATGAAAATTGTAGTTTTCCAAATTCTATGGTTGATTGTATTGTTCCTGCTACTGGAGATAAAGAGCTTGAATTGGTGCAGCAATTTGGTATTGACGATAAAGCGCCTGTTACCCATGAAAACTTTAGGCAGTGGGTTATTGAAGATGACTTTTGTGTTGGTCGTCCTCATCTCGAGAATGTAGGAGTAACATTTACCTCTGATGTGCACTCTTACGAGGTAATGAAAATTAGAATTTTAAATGCAGGACATCAATTTGTTGCAAATGCTGGTGAATTGTTATCAATTAAAACTATTTCAGGCTGTATGAGTAATACACTCATTAAGGAATTATTCTATAAGGTACATATTGAAGAGGTTATTCCGCATGTTAACTCTGTTCCTAATGTAACGCCAAGACAATATGTTGATTTTATTGCCGAGAGGTTTTCCAACCCTGCCATGGTAGATACCGTACGTCGGGTCTCCTTTGATGGATCCGCCCGTCACCCAGGCTTTGTATTACCAATAGTGAGACAATGTTTATCTAAAAATATATCTATTCAAGGCTTGGCTTTAATTGAGGCGATTTGGGCAAGAATGTGTTATGGAGCACGCGAGGATGGGAGTCTTATTGAAGCAAATGATCCTAGTTGGGATAAGCTGGTAGCGCTTGCCAAAGAGGCAAAAATAAACCCAAAGCGTTGGATTGAGCAAAAAATTTATGATAAAAATATTTCAACTAATAGTGATTTTATAGTGGCTTTTGACCAGTGGCTTTTGATGATTTGGTCTGATGGATTGAGTGCAACGATTAAACATTATTTAACAAAGGTGTAAATTTATATAATTCAGGGCTTAACTTATGGCTTTTATCGGCATTGATCTAGGAACATCCGGGCTACGCGCATTGCTGATTGACGACAATGGCCAGTCAATTGGCTCATCCACTTACAATTATCCACTATCTCAACCAAAAACAGGTTGGTTTGAGCAAAATCCAGCAGATTGGATAACAGCCTTAGAAAGTGCAATGTTGGAACTCAGTATAAAGTATCCAAACTTTGCTTATGTTCGTGGAATTGGAGTAGCGGGTCATATGCATGGTGCCACTCTACTTGATGGGTCAGGAACAGTCATTCGTCCATGTATATTATGGAATGACACCAGGTCAGCAAAGGAGGCAGTGAAATTAGACCAAACAGATAAAGTTCGACAGCTTTCGGGTAATATTGTTTTTCCAGGATTTACCGCTCCCAAGCTTGCATGGCTTCGAAAAAATGAAGCTAGCAATTTTAAGCGAATCGCTAAAGTTTTGTTACCTGCAGCCTACCTTAATTATTATTTGACGGGTGATTATGTGGCTGATATGTCTGACAGTTCTGGCACTGCTTGGCTTGATACTGGGAGGCGGCAATGGTCTGATTATTTGCTTAGAGTGTCGAATATGCGGCTTGATCAAATGCCACGCTTAATCGAAGGCGATGCTAAGGCTGGTGAACTTCGTTTAGAGCTAATAAAAAAATGGGGTTTGTCAGCACCTGTTTATGTTGCTGGTGGTGCTGGAGATAATGCCGCCGCCGCTTGTGGTATTGGCGTACTGCGCGAAGGGCAAAGTTTTGTATCATTAGGCACATCTGGCGTAATTTTGGCAGCACGAAGCGGCTATGCCCCAGCTTTTAAAACTGCTGTGCATACTTTTTGTCATGCCATCCCTCATCATTGGTATCAAATGGGGGTAATGCTTTCAGCCACAGCTAGTCTAAACTGGCTATCACTGCTGATAGGTAAAGAACCAACGGAACTCACTAAGGCCTTGGGTTTAAAGTTACAAGCCCCTGGGAAAATCCAATTTATACCTTATCTAAGTGGTGAACGCACCCCGCATAATGATGCCGCTGTACGTGGCGGTTTTCTAGGTCTTAGTGCTAATACTTCCACTGAAGATATAACTCATGCTGTGCTCAGTGGTGTTGCTTTTGGTCTGCGTGATAGCTTTGAAGAACTGCAGGTTGCAGGTGTTAAATTTGATAAGCTAATAGCAATTAGTGGCGGGACGGATTCGCATTATTGGTGCGAACTCATTGCTACTGTTTTAGGTGTGCCACTTTTATTACCAAAGAATAGTGATTTCGCTGTTGCTTTGGGAGCGGCAAGGCTAGCTTTGTGTGCAACTACAGGAGCCAATCCAGTTGAGATTATGACGCCGCCTATTTTTGCCAAAGAAATAGCGCCCAATCTTCAACACAAAAATGCCTATGATGAAGAATATAAGCGTTTTCGCAAGCTTTATCCATTGCTTAAGGAGCTAAACTAGGTATGAGTTAGATTTTTTAAGACAGAGCATCCAGCAATGCCTCCATCAATAACAACAACGCGTGCATTTTTCTTCATTTTACTATTACAATAAATTATTAAAGTCTACTAACTATATTTTTTACCTTTTTTGGAGAAAGAAGATGTTAAAAAAATAAGTCTATTATAAAAGTCGAGAACCATTATTAATAGGTAGGTCATTTGTAGCCAAAACAACTGAGTTATCTTGGCGATAAAATCCTAGCACCAAACATTCACTCATAATAGGTCCAACTTGTTTTGGTTCAAAATTTACAACTGCCATAACTTGTTTACCTTGCAATTGATTCTTGGTATAAAGATCTGTAATTTGAGAGCTTGATTTTTTTAATCCAATTTCTATTCCAAAATCCACATGCAATATGAAGGCTGGATTTCTTGCCTCAGGAAAATCCTCTACCTCAATTATAGTACCAATCCGTATGTCAACTTTTTCGAAATCTTTCCATGTAATTGTCATACCAATCTTTATTCTTCGAGTAATTCGTTAATGGCGCGCTCAAGTTCAGCTGTGAAGTCAGGATCATTACCAGGGCTTGCTGCGCAGTGTCCCCATGGAGAATCAAATGGTCGAAAATCAGCACCATTTATATAACCTGCTTCGATTTCATTATCTTCAGGCGGGAAGTAAAGATCATGCGTACAGGGCATTAAGATAGTTTTTGCCTTAATAGCGTTTAATGCCATCTCTATGTTTCCGTTATATATTGGCCCAACACTGATATCACTAGTCTGCCATGTATCAAGTTTACAAAGAAGATTATTGGCGTCCCAGTTCTTAGCATGATCCTCCTCCCAATCTACGAGCAAGTCTTCTAAGGAGTCATAACCAATCTCTTTAAATAAGGAGTTACGATAAAAGGTTTGTGAAAAGGCCCATCCTGCATAAACCCTTGCAAATGCCTTAAGGCCTGAAACTGGCGGCGAAGAGTAGTCACCGTTATTCCAATTTTGGTCTGCACAAAGTGCCGCTTTAATTCCTTCAAGGAATACGTAATTATGTGGCGATGTTTTAGCTGAAGCGCAAAAAGGTAAGATGGCTTTAACAAAATCAGGGTATTGAGCAGCCCATTGATAAGCCTGACAACCTGCCATTGACCAGCCCGTAACAAGAGCTATTTTCTCAACGCCTAAATGCTCTTTTAATAGTTTGTACTGGCAAGCGATATTATCCCATAGTGAAATACGTG
>Ga0209816_1001965_pt1 | contig 14941 bp, 14 predicted proteins | sample CoawatmetaG01DNA_FD_187509 | JGI IMG/M metagenome (GOLD analysis project Ga0209816, IMG submission 187509) | Marine microbial communities from the West Antarctic Peninsula - Coastal water metaG017-DNA (SPAdes) (version 2) | ecosystem: Environmental > Aquatic > Marine > Coastal ... | reverse complement strand
ATGAACGTACTAAGGGCTTAAAAGATCTGTCAGGCTATTTAAATGACGTTCAAGAAGAACTAATGGATGCAATCTTATATATCCAATCAGCTCGTGAAGAGTTGCAGGATATGTCTGAAGACATACTATTAAAAAACATTAACGTTTATGAAGAAAAAGTACTCTAAAAAACGCGGACCAGTTCGAGCTAAGAAAACCATATTTAATGGTATTCAATTTGCTTCAGGTCTAGAAGTTCATATGTATAAAGCTTTGAAAGAAGCTAGAATAGTTGCTGAGTATGAACCCACAAGCTATACATTGCTTGCAGGTTTTGATTTTGGCGGTATATGTTTTGAAAGACAAGCTAATGGCAAAGGAGAATATAAAGATAGAGGTATTAAAAAAATATTACCTATTAAATATACTCCTGATTTTGTAGGTAGAGATTTTGTTATTGAATGCAAAGGTAGACCAAATGAATCATTTCCTTTACGATGGAAGATGTTTAAGTATTGGATGGCGTTACACGCGCCGACTATAGCTATATTCAAACCACAGAATCAGAAAGAGTGTGAAGAAACAATTAGACAAATTGAACTGATGCGAAATAATTCTAGAAAAAATGCTACAAAAAAACCCACTAGCCTCTAAACACTTAGCTAGGACTAAATATAAGGAGCGTAAGATTAATACTTATATTAAATGGACTACAGAGAAACGAGGTTACTTACTATGGAGGGATCTAGTGAAGATTCACGATAAATATAACATAAAAGTTTATTAATGAGAAAATGGACAAACTGGGAATTATCTACGGGTATATTCCCTGGATTCTTATTTGGAATAAGAACCTATGAAGAAGAAGAAAATAGAATAGATCACGTATTGTATATAGGAATATTTGATATTTGTTTAACCTTTTACTATGAAGAATAATGGGATTATTTGATGAAAGAATTGCGTACAAACCTTTTGAGTACCCAGAGTACTATACAGAGGGTTGGCTAAAACAGGCCCAAGCGTTTTGGTTACACACTGAGATACCAATGAGTGGTGACTTAAAAGACTGGAATGAGAAATTAACATCTGAAGAGAAAAACCTAGTAGGTAATATACTTTTAGGCTTTGCTCAGACTGAATGTGCTGTGTCTGATTACTGGACACAAAAAGTTGTTGGTTGGTTTCCTAAGCATGAAATACAACAAATGGCTATGATGTTTGGTAGCCAAGAAACAATACATGCCGTAGCTTATAGCTACTTAAATGAGACTTTAGGTCTTGAAGATTATGAAGCATTTTTATATGAACCTGCTACAGCTGAAAGATTTGATAATCTTGTAGCTTATGAAGGTACAGATCAAAGAGGTATTGCTAGAAGTATAGCTGTATTCTCTGCATTTGCAGAAGGCGTTAGTCTTTACTCAGCTTTTGCTGTACTGTATAGCTTTCAGATGCGTAACTTGCTTAAAGGTATTGGTCAGCAAATGAAATGGAGTGTTCGCGATGAATCTCTTCACAGCAAAATGGGTTGTAGATTATTTAGACATATGTGTGAACAAAACCCTTCATTAAAAGAAGATTGTAAAGCTGATATAATAGAAGCGGCTAAAACAATGCATAACGCTGAAATGAGTTATGTAACTAAAATGTTTGAAATGGGTGATATTGAAAACCTTAAAGCTTATGACTTACATCAGTTTATTAAAAAGAGAATGAATGAGAAATTTCAAGAATTGGGTTACACAGAAAAAGACTTTGTATTTGAGTATGACGAAAAAGCAGCGGCTAAGCTGGATTGGTTCTATCATCTTACTGGGGGTCATACCCACACTGATTTTTTCGCAATTAGGCCAACTGACTATAGTAAAGCGAATGAAGGAGAAGATTTTAACGATGTTTGGTAACAATTAAATTATATAAAATGAAAGAAAGTAAATTAATAGAAATGCAAAATAGAATTGCAAAGATTGGTCAAGTGTTAAATGAAATGCTAGGCAAACTACAACAAGTGGATCAAATGGCTAAAGGAACTTTAACAGCTTTTCAACTTAGCATAGGCCAAGATGAATGGAAAAAAATAGTTGAAGAGTTAAAAGATATAGAATCTAGACCACAACCTGAAGAAAAGAAATTCGAAACAGATGTGGAATAAGGACTGGAAAAAAGGTGTTGATTACCCAAGCTGGGGAGACACTGACGTCTATAAAAAAACTATTGGCGGTGGTTATCTATTAAAAGATGAATCACCTTCTGATGCCTACCACAGGGTGTGTAATTCTGTGGCGAGGCGTTTAGAACGTCCTGATATGGCTAAAACATTCTATGAGTATATATGGAATGGTTGGCTGTGTTTGGCATCTCCTGTGTTATCTAATACAGGTACAGACAGAGGTTTACCGATCAGTTGCTTTGGTATTGACGTGGCTGATAGTATTTATGACATAGGAAACAAAAATCTAGAGATGATGCTACTCGCTAAGCACGGCGGTGGAGTTGGTATCGGTATAAATCAAATAAGACCCGCTGGCGCTATAATTAAAGGAAATGGAACATCAGATGGAGTTGTACCCTTTTGTAAGGTATTTGATTCGACAATACTTGCCACTAATCAAGGATCTGTCCGTAGAGGAGCTGCAAGCGTTAACATTAACATTGAGCATGACGATTTCGAAGAATGGCTTGACATCAGAGAACCTAAAGGTGATGTTAATAGGCAGTCACTCAACCTACACCAGTGCGCTGTGGTCGGCGATAAGTTCATGCGACGAATTGAGCAAGGAGATACAGATGCGAGAAGATTATGGGGAAAGCTTTTACAAAAGCGAAAAGCAACTGGAGAACCTTACATCTTATTTAAAGGAAATACAAACAAGAGTAATCCAGAGGCATACAAAAAAAATGGACTGAAAGTTCATATGACAAACATATGTTCTGAGATTACATTGCATACAGATGAATCACATAGCTTTGTCTGCTGTCTATCTAGCTTAAACATAGCTAAATATGATGAATGGAAACATACTAATGTTATATATGATAGCATATGGTTTTTAGACGGTGTATTAGAAGAGTTTATACAACGATCTAAAGGTAAAGTTGGTTTCCATAACTCTGTAAGATCTGCTGAAAAAGGTAGAGCTTTAGGATTAGGCGTTTTAGGTTGGCACACGTATCTACAAGAAAAGGGTCTACCGTTTGAAGGTTTATTATCACAATATGAAACAAGAAAAATATTTTCACAAATTAAAATCGAAAGTGAAAGAGCCTCTATGGCACTTGCCGAAGAATTTGGCGAACCTCTGTGGTGCGTTGGCACTGGTATGCGGAACACTCATCTTAGGGCTATCGCTCCTACCGTTAGTAATAGCAAGCTTAGCGGTAATGTATCTCCTGGCATTGAGCCTTGGGCTGCTAATGTATTTACTGAGCAATCTGCTAAAGGTACTTTTATTAGGAAAAATCCCACCTTGGTTAAACTCCTTCGCAAACACAAAATCAATACTGAAGAAGTATGGGCTAAAATTTTAAAAGATGGTGGTTCTGTTCAAGGACTTAAACAGTTGAAAGGAATAATGACTGGGCCATATGATGACATACCAGTTTATGAAGTCTTTAAAACATTTAAAGAAATCAATCAGCTAGAACTTGTTAACCAAGCAGGTATACGACAGCAATACATAGATCAAAGCGTAAGTCTAAACTTAGCTTTCCCAAGTGAAGCCACACCTAAGTGGATCAATAAAGTTCATTTTGAAGCTTGGAAGAAGGGAATTAAAACCTTATATTACACACGAACTGAATCAGTCTTACGAGGTGATATAGCTAAAGCAGCTATGGACGAAGACTGTTTGAGTTGTGACGGGTAGAATCAAAAAAAGGGATCACTAACGTGGTCCCTTCTTCTGGTTACAGGATCTTTGGGTATGGTGCCCATTTTTTTTTGACCCTTATCTTCTATATACTTTATCCTCTATTTTATCTAAACGAACGTTCTGTTCTTTAATGTGCTCTTCAAGAAATGTAATCTTCTGATCTATAAGATCATGAGACTGCATAGGAGGCAATTGTTTAGCTACCTCAATTTCCACGGCATTAATCGCAATTTGTTCTTTTAAAGTTGTATAGGTTAATACTAGAGATATAAGACCGCCTAAGGCCATTATGATGGTTTTTAAGTCGATTTGCAAGTCTGGTTTGTTATCTCCATCAATGTCGATGTCTACTTTTTTATTTAGCATTGTTATTATTTTCGTGGTTTTCCAGCCGCACCTCTGTCAGCTGCTTTATCGTAATCTATTCTTGAAATTGATTTTGAAGAGTTAGAACTATATGTTGTACCACCTACTTCTTTTGGTGGTGGCGTTCTATAGTTTTTATTATTAGAAACTCCTCTGTTATCAGGATATCTAAACCTATAATTATTATAACCATAATATTGGTTGTTGTAATAATAAGGTCTATAACTACTATAAACAGGGTAAAAATTAATATATTGATTAGGTCTTATCTTATCAATAGCAACAAGTATTGTATCTCCTTCCATCGTTACCGCAACTACATGACTAGCAACAGGTTGCTTCACATACGTTCCACAACTGTAGGTAAACAATAACATTATAATTATTAATACAACAAACGGTAACAATAGTTTTTTCATTTATTTCTTTTTTAAAGATTTTAACATTTTATCTATAATGCCAGATTGTTTTTTATGCATAGCAGATGCTCCCTTTAGTTCTTTACTAATTTTTTTTAGCTTTTGAGCTTTCATTTCTTTTTAATTTTAACACAATTGTTAACCATTTTGGCTTTTCCACCTTTAGTTTTCTTACCACTAGGTGATTTTTTCTTTCCTACAGCCTTGTAGCCTTTCCAGCATTTAGGGCCTTTTTTCATTTTCTTTAATAAAGGTGATTCCATAATTATATTTTCATTTTTTTACCAAAACTTTTTCCTAAAGTTTTTCCTAGTCTTTTCTTTTTCTTTTTCTTTTTTGGCTTATCTTTTTCCCAGTCTAATTGCCATTTAGACCAACCTAACGCATTAGCGACTCTTTGCCACTCTTCGTTTTCAGTATCAGACGCGTCTTTTAAATTTTGAAGTTTTCTTATACCTCTATCAAGTGGTATATTTGTTGCCGCACTAACAACTTGTCCACTTGCAAGCCACGCTGGATTGTCTAAAGACCATCCTTTTTCTCTTATTTCTTTTTTATTCCAATCCCAAGTTCTACCCGCTGATTTTAATTTTCCAATTTTAGAAGATATAGGAGGTGAAATATCTAATAATTCAATAGCTGCATCTTGAGCTTCAGATCCACTAGCTAATTTCATTATAACATTTTTAAGAGTAGATATCGCTGCGCCATGAAAGCCTAAACCTCTCAGTAAAGAATCAGCCATACCATTTGCAATTTCAGTATATTTTTTATTTTTTGTTTCTTCATCAGCTTCTTCATCGTCAAATGCCATAGCAAATAAAGCTTGCTGTAAAGCATTAAATATAACGTTCTGTACTGCTCCATAATACATTATCTTAGATATATTAGTTTTATCATCTCCTCGGCGATTCTTAAGATCGCTGGCAGCTTTTTGCATTAATCTAGCATATTGAGCTGGGGTATTTGCAAAAGCTAATATAACACGTCCTAAAGGACCAGCTTGTTGTTTACTAATTCTATCTGGCCTACTTGATTGTTGTGACTCTTCTGATATTTCTCTAAAATCTTGAAAAGCTTGAGCTTCAGCTTCTTTTTGTGTCATACCTTCTTTTAAAAGAGAATTAACTCTATTTCTATAAAATGTAGCACCACCTGAAGCTATAGCAAAACTATCTGCAATCTGTGTAGGTAAAAAACCAAGTTTTAGTATTTTACTTATAAAAGCTTTAGCTTTGTTTTTAGATTCTGCTGCAATCTCTGCAATATCAGCCTCATTAACATTGATTTTTAAACCATTACGTCTTTCAACTAAGTAGTCAGAATTCATAAGTGTCACTACATCACCCCAATACTGAGGTTGATTACCAAAGGCAGCAGCGGCTTTTAATGGATTATTATCTGACCAGTTAACAAAATTAACGGCTGATATTGTTTGAAGAACTGCAGATTTCATGTTAAAAAACATAATAGCTCCTACAGAACCATTAATCCAATCAATAAATCTACCAGTAAGTGAATCTCCTTTAAACCCTCTATTACTACCGGTTTTCATCCTACCAAGTATGTTCTCTAAAGCATCTCGATAACCTTTACCGTATGCGGCTTCAAGTTTATTTAAATTAGTTTCTGTAAAAACTTTATCAACATTTTCCTGCCACTGGTTTAAATATTTAGCCCTTACGACTGTATTTAATCCACTCAACAAGTCTGTTGTAATAGTACCAGCTAGCCAACCATCTTGTGGTTTAGGATAACCGTTATCTTTGTTTATAGATATAAGTTCATTTGCAAATGTAACTAAATTAGCATCAGCACTTACATAGTCGTTTAATATTTTTGCATCAGCATTAGATAAACCAGGAACATTCATACCTTGTTGTAGCCACGTATAAACTCTTACAGCATTACCTACAGTATAAGGTTCTCCTGTTATTTTTTTATTTAAATCTTTTGGACTAACACCAAGCAATTTTTTTAAACCTTTAAAATCATTAGCTAAAGCAACTCTTGCATTTGATATATCTATATTAGCTCTTGCAAATGGATCTAAAAAGTTTTCTTTAATCCAAGCTATAGTAGCATCTCCTTTTTTACCTTTTCCAGCAAAATATCTAGTTAAACCTACGAAATCTTGTGCTGATGGTGGTATACCAAGTAGATCAAACCTACCTTTATCAGCACCTACCGCACTAGCTTTAGTTCTACCATATTGTTTTTCACTTGCAATACCCGTTGTTTGTTCTAGTATATCATTAAAGTCTTTATTAAGATTTTTACCCTTACTAAAAGCAGATCTAGCTTCATTAGCTTTATCATCAAGACTTTTCATTTCATCTAAAACCTGTTCGTTAGTAAAACCGTCTTTTAATTTTTTATTCGTAGGCAGTATATTATTATTTAAATTTCCTGCTTTTGCTTTAGATAAAGCTACGTTGTTTACACCATCAGAAATTGTAGGCACATAGCTTAATGCTTTTTTAAAGTTTTTATTAAAATCTTCTTGAATCTGCTTATTATCTGAATAATTATTGTCTAAAACCAAACCTGTTGATAACTGGACTAAAGGTAGCGTAAAGACTTCTTTTGTTTCAGGGTTTTGATATCTAATAATAGAAGGTTTACTAGGATCCCAATAAAAAGGCATATAATCTTTATAGTATTTATTTATAACTTTATCAAAAGCTTCAGGTAAATACGCTGTTCTATAGTTATCCATTATATTATTAAAATCTTTACTAGATTTTTTGTTTAATATATAATCTAAAGCGGCTAAATTAACTACTAAAGCAGGTGTCATGTGTTCTAATACTATTTTTCCAGAAATATTTTCTAGTGGAATAAAATCTAATATAGCTGAGGTTCTAGTTAAACCCGCTGGATTATTATTCATTGACATTAGTATAGCCATAATTCCATCAGGACTTATTTCGTTTTTTTGATAAGATTTTCTTAATCCCTCAATTAATTGTCTAAATGCTTTATTATCTGATTGTCCAGCTGAAATTATTTTAGCTCTTTGAGCTGCTGTATATGGCTTTCCACTTGAATAAGGTATTGAAATATTACTTACATAATTGTCATTAAAATTTGGATCATTTTTTAAACCTAATGAATTAATCCAACTGTCAACAGCTTTAGAATTTGGAAACAAACCAAATCTATTAGTTGGAGAAACTAATTTTCCTTTTTTATTTCTTTTTAAAGGTTGTTTTTTAAATACTATTTTTCCGTTTTTATAAATCAAATCTCCGTTTCCAATTTTAGCAGGAGCTTTTAAGCCTCTACCTAAATATCTTTGTAATTCTTGCTTTGACCATCCTATATTTTTAACAATATTACCTATTGTATTTTGAGTATTTTTAACAAAAGCAGGTGTTAAATCAACACCATCAAAATCTTTATTAACTAAAGCTTGAATTACTTTTTTATAACTATCGGTGGCTCCTATTTTAGAAAGGATTTTGCTTGTTAAAAAATCAGTTAAAGTATATTTATTGCCATCAAATTCAAAAGAAGGTTTATTAACTTGTTTTACATCGTCTGGCAATCTATCATATTCTTTTTGATATTCTTCACTTATTTTATCTCGTTGGGATTTAGTAAGAAGCTTATCATTAGAAAATATTTTATTAATTAAAGCACTAAAATTAACTTTACCATCTACATTTGTATAATTTTTAATCTCTTTATTAGTAATAGCGTTTTCTAAAGTAAATCTTATTTCGTCTTTTTGAGTATCAGTTTTTAGTTTTAAAACTTTATCAACAGCTTTGCTAAAGGCAAAATCAGCAGGTCTACTAACGGCTTCACTAATTTTCTCTTGTGTTACTGTTGGATTGGCAAGTTCCATTCTTGCAATTACATCAGCTCTTTTAACAGTTTGTGGCGTAGCATCTTTAGCAAATTCTACAGCTAATGTTTCTGCTAGAGCATCTTTTCTAGTACCTTTAGTAGAATCTTTAACATTTCTACCTAAAAAATAACTTATAAATTGAGCTTTTACTATTTTGTTTTTCTCAAAAACACCTTTACCTACAGCAGTGGCTTCTCTAATCTGTTTACCATCTTTATCAACTACTGTTTTAAGAAATCCAGGAAAACGTTTATTTATAACGCTTTGAGGTATTGCATCGTATATAGTTTCAAAATTATCTCTTAAAAAGTTTTCAAACTCTCCTCTAGTGCCCATCATGTTTTTAATATCTTTAAACAATAAAGTTTTATAAGATTTAATTAGAGCTTTTTTAAATTTTGGTGAATTTGCAGGCGGTAATCTAGTACCAAAAGTTTTAATAACAGCATCTTCTATTTGTGCCTTAACGTCTGGAGTTATTTTAATTTTTTGTCTTAAACTTACTCTAGGTTTTTTAGGCTTATTACTTTTTTCAGATATTTTTTCTGTTGTTGTTTCTGTAGTGGTATCTGTAACACCTTTAGCTGTACTAATATCTTGTGTAAATTCTTTTGTAACTACAGTTTCTGCACTATCAATATATCTTTTAAATCCTTTTTTAGTTGAAAAAGCATTGTTTATAAAACCAGATAACGGAGCCACTGTGTTACCAGCCGCTTTTTGTTTTGCTACATATGCTGGATAGCTTTTTACAACCTCTAGCATACCTCTTTTGCCTGTAAGTATTTGATCTTCAACAAGTTTTTGATCAAAACTAGGTCGATCTCTAAATCTTTGAGCTAAACCTTTAGCCGTAGGTTTTAATAATTTTAATATTTGCTGTTCAGAATTTTGGTTTAAACCTTGATCAGCATAAATATCATTTACCGTATTAGAATCTTTTTTAGATAAAGATAAAGCTGTTATATCCCCTTCTTTACTTGTAATAAGCTTACCATCTTTATCTGTATTAAAAAACTTAGAATCTTTTAATTTTTTTGATAATGTTCCAGACTCTACACTGCTTTTATATTCTCTTAAAAACAAACCTAAATCATTTTTATTAGTAAAATTAAATTGTTGGCCAGTAATTTTTAAAATAATACCTTCTACAAATCTAGCAACTTTTTCAAATGAACCAGCTTCACCTAGCATGTCAGACTCGTAAAGTTGAGTTAAATATTCATCAGGTCTTTTTTCTAAATAAGCTGAGTCATAACCAATGTCTTCCATTTGTTGCTTAATTGATTCAAACCCTTTTTGACCAAAAGAATCTTTAACAAATTTTTCTACAGTTTCTTTAGTCATATCCCCATCAAGAATGGACTTAGTTAGTATGCCATGTAGTAATTCATGGGAAGCTGTTTTAACTTCGTTAGTTTTACCTATAATACTATTGTTTAGATATATTTTATCACCTTGTATAAAACCATAATCAGTTTTAGCATTAAAACCTTTTGGAGCTATTTTAGTTAAATCATCTACGCTTTTGTTTTCAACTAATTCAAGACCTAATCCTTCAGCAAATTCTTTTGTTGTTCCAACATCTTTACCTCTTTTAAATGCAGCATTTTCTTTTGATATTTCTCTTAGTTTTTCGTCTATAACTTTTATTTGCTCTGTTTCGTTTTCAACAGCAGCTCCTTCTTTTACTGTATCAATAGTTTTTTGTAAAACTATTTTTTCTTTTAATAATTCAACAGCTTTAATCTGTGCATCTCCAGTTAACCCTAAAGGTTTCAGCCTATTAATAGCTCCTTGTGTTTCGGAAAAATTATTTTTTATATTATCAGATTCCTCAATAGTTATTTCACCAGAATCTACTTTTTGTTTTAATTCATAGTTTAAAAACTTTTGTGTGTTTTCATTTTCTGCTAATTTAAGACTACCATCGTCTTCTTTTGAACTAGTAAAAGCATCTGCTAAGTTTTTATGTTTAGATGCTTTTAGTTCTTTGTTTACTTTTTTAGCTTCAATTTGATTTCTAACTATTTGAAAACCTTGTCCAGCAGAAGACATACTTCCACCTGATGCAGCGCCAATTATTACTGTGTCTATTAATTCACTTACATAACCTTCAAAAGCTTTTTCATCTCCTCTAATAAACATTTCCGCAGCATTATTAATAGTTAATGTAGCTCCTTCAGAAAGTCCTTCTGCCCCCATGGATTTACCTGTAGCTAAAACCATTTGTGATAAACTTTTTTTAATAATTTCTTTAGGAGCTCCAACTAATCCTTTAAACATTTTGCCAGCAATACCTTTAGTAACAAGTTCTAATAAACCTTCAGAAGCTCCTATTACTGCAGAATAACCTATCAAAGTTAAATCAATTTCATCTCCTTCTCTTTGTGCTTCTTTTGAAGCTCTAGCTGCTTCTTGAGCAACAATTAGTGGTATACCAACAACAGGTATCATTGCTTCTACCATAAACGGAATAGATTCAATAACTGAAGAAAAAGTTCGAGCTAAACCTTCTGTTACGTTTCCTTGAGCAAATGTTTCACCAATAGAATTATCAAATTGTGTTAATTCTTTTTGTAATTCTTCCCCTTGTTGATATACTTTTTCGTAATTTTCAAAAGCTGAAGTTCTGTTTGAGCCTACAGGAGCTAGATCCATAACAGTGTTTAAAAATTTTTGCTGATTTTTATAATCTAAAGTATCAAAAGCATCAAAACCTACTTGTATTTTTTTAAGAGTATCAGAATCAAATAAACTATTACCTACTTTAACTATTGTTTTAGTTACAGCTAAGCCCATTTCATCTATAAAACTAGGGATTATACGAGCCCCTGCAACAGTGCTTTCAACTGATTGTTCTAATTTTTTAGCAGTTTCATTGATACCGTTATAATCTTCCCAATCATCATCATTTCCAATAGGTTCATTTTTTTTGTTAAAACCAAAGCTTTCTTTAGTTAATCCTAGAAAGCTTTTTGGTTCCTCTACTTTAACCTCGGCTGATTCCGATGAACCAACTTCCGATGAAGAGTCCGTATCGAATGCTATTTCCTCTCCTGCAGTCGCATCCGTCTCTACAGGTGTTCCCTTTACTATTCCAGTTTGTTGGAGGTATTGTTCTACAGTTAAATTTGATTCTTCTGCAGCTTTTGATACTTCCTCTAAGCTATAATCTTGTCCGTCAAGTTCGTACATAATTAAATTTATTTTTTTACACTATTGTAAGCAAAACCGTTTGTATTAGTTGTCTTAGTTGTTTTGGATCCTAATATTGGAAGAGCCGCTTTATTTCTACTTTGAGTATTCATTAAATCTTCCTCTTTTTCTGATATAACGCTTTCCCATTCGTTTTCTAAAGCAAACTCTTGACCTAAAGCTATTTTTAATGCTGTTTCGTGCGATTCAGCGGATTCGTTAAAAATAATTCTACTTTTAGCAGAAACACCTTGAGCTGAATTAGTTACTTCAAAACCAATAGTTTCATCTTCTCCATTCGCACCTGTAACAACAATTGGAGTACCATACAGACCCATTGTTTGAAGATCAGCTAAAACTTTTTTACTGTTTGGATTAGTTGTTGAAGCCGCGTCAATACTTTTAATAAAAGTTCCTACTCTTTCTTTGTTTTTGTTCCATTGAGCATTTACGTAATTACCTTTTTTGACTTGACTTTTCGTATAAACATCATCAGATTTTTTACCTACTAAACTTTCACCCATGTTTTGATAGTAAATTTTTTCACCATCTTCAATGTTAACACCTTGTTTAGCGTAAAAAGCAACATCTTTGTCGTCAGCAATTCTACTACTCATTCCTTTACCAGACGTTTTTTCATTTAAAAAATCTTCTTTTAAAGCCTCTTCAATAGCTTCCGACTGTTGTGTATTGGTCATTTCTCTAAAATCTTGAATAGAAAAACCTCCATCTTTCATTTTATATCTCATAAAAGCGCTTAACTCACCATCTTCTCTTCCTACTAAATTTTTAGCTTTACCTTTTATATCTGCTTTAAAAGTGTCTTCATCCATGAGCTTGTTCATATCTATAAGCCTAGATTTTATAATCACCTCTTTTCCTTTAAGATTTACACTTTTAGTCTCATAAACCGTACCAGATCCTTCACCAATTATAAAGTCTTCACTAATATTACCGTCTTTTTGAAAACTAGAATTTTCAGATATTTGATTATAATCTAAACCTTCAGGAACTTCTGCAATTAGCTCTTCAAATTTATTCATGTCTCTTTCCCAAGTCAATTCATAATTGTTTTCACGTAACTGGGCTTGCGTGTCTTCACTTAAATTATTCCATGTAGTAGAACCTTCTTTCACTGTGGTGTTAACTCTAACTATCATTTCTCCATTAGGACCAGAAGATATTTTTTTAGTATTTTCTACACCATCCATTTTACTACCCGATAGAGCATAAGACGTAAGCATAGATGTGTCTCTTTCCACACTATTACCTCCAGTCCAATAATGAGTACTTGCAATATCTCCAGGTTTTACATTTTTCATATCTTCTAAATCATTCATTATTTTACCACCACCTGCGATAGCATTGTTTTGAAATGTTTTAGCATTTTGTACAATTCCTCTATAATATTGTCTTTCTTCGTTAGTTAAATCTGTTTTAGTTTGTAAGTATGTTTCAGCTTTAATAGCACCTATTACATACCCTTCTTCTCCTTCAACACCTCTTCCTCTCAACATAGCGTATACCTCGTCTTTAAAACCTTGAGCAAGACCTGGATCTTCTTTCGCAACAAAAGCATAGTTTCTATCAGCAAGATCATAAGCTTTACTTTCTACATTATAAGCTATACGTTGTTCTCTTTCAACTTCTTTTTTAGCTTTTTCAGCCTCTTGCTCTTGTTTAAGATAACCAGCTTTCATACCTGAAGCTACTTGCTGACCAAGGTTAGCGATAGCTTGGCCATATATTTCGCCAGACCTATCTCTTATTATTTTTGGATTATCATATGCTCCCATATTATTGTTTTGTAAAAATTGGATTTGTTACTTGAAATGTATCACTTAATTGACTTTGTGAATACGTTGGTGTTGGTGTGCTTGTAGGTGTTGTTAAGCCGCCTCCAGCTACGCTTTTCCCGCGTAAGCTGCTCCTATAGAACCAACTGCGCTTATACCTCCAGCTATAGCCGAAGCTTTAGCGGCATTGGCATCAGCTTCATTCTGCATAGCCTGCTGTTGTTGGCCAGCTGCTCTGTTTAAATCTTGATTTGTTCTTGCTTCTTTTGCTCCAAACTCAAATTGTTTACCTGCCGCATCTGCAGCTTGAACTCTTTGTCCTTCTGAAATAGCAATGCTTTGTAATCTTTGTTGCTCTGACATTTTTTGTTGTTGCAACTGTTGCTCTCCTTGAGCTCTAAGTTTATCATTCTGTGATTCTTGTTGCTCTATATTCGCAGCAACACCTTTTTTACTTTGTAAAGCGGCTTGTGCCAAAGCAGTTGCCCCACCAGCACTAGCACCTGTAGATCTCAACGTGTCTAATGTATTTGCTAAAGCAATATCAGTCTGTTCCATTTGGATTTCAGCTGATTGAGTAGCTACTCCTAAGCTAGCGAAAGGATTACTTAAACCACTTGATAAATCTTTAGCCATACCACTTAAATCTTTTGTGCCTGCATAAGGATTTATTACTTGTTGTCTTGAAGCTTTAATAGACGCGATCTCTCTAGCAGCAGCACGTTGTGCTGATCTAGCTCGCCTAGCTCCTTTAGCTGCGCCCGCTGCAGACGATGCTGCTCCTACTAAACCAATTCCAACTGAAGCTATTGCTGTAAATGCTGCCATACTAATTAATTTTTTTTATTATTTCATGTGAAGGTTTATCATCTATTTGATAACCTAGTTTTTTGTGTGTATCTATAAGATGTTTATTTCTACCAATACTAAATATATATTTTATACCTTGTTTTTTACAAACACTTTCTGCTCCTTCTATTAAAAGCTCTATAGCTTCTGTTCTATCATCTTCTCTATATTTAGGATTAGAAACAATCCATTCGAGTAAGGCTGCTTTAGAATTTGTTGTATATAAAAATCCGGCAACTATTAATTTACCTTCTTTTTCAACCATAAAACCTCCTTTTCCATTATCAGGTAAAAAATCTTTTGATGGAGCTTGCCATTCTGGCCAATTACTCCACCACTCTACTAAAGTATCCCAATCAGAATCTTTTAGCATTCGAATATTTAATTGCATTTAATTTAATTTAATAAGATGACTCATTAGTGTTTACTGATACTGCAAACAATTCTTGTGGAAAATTAGATGTTGCTGTCTCTATTTTAACAGTTGCAAAAAATCCTTTTAAACCTGAAATTGAATTACCAAAAAGAACCTCACCTTGGTTTACAGGACTATTATTAAGTATATTAGCAAAAAACTTATTTTCTTTTTTCTTAAAATTATTT